>Ga0315320_10000033_pt1 | contig 99270 bp, 164 predicted proteins | sample M140m21515metaG_FD_203458 | JGI IMG/M metagenome (GOLD analysis project Ga0315320, IMG submission 203458) | Ammonia-oxidizing marine archaeal communities from Monterey Bay, California, United States - M1 40m 21515 | ecosystem: Environmental > Aquatic > Marine > Coastal | place: USA: California... | reverse complement strand
AGTTGATCTAATAGCTTTACTCATTTCGCTATTTCCTTTTTTTTTAGATTAATAATTCTTTTTGATAATAATTAACAATAACATGATTAAATTTATATGTCAACACTTATTCGTAATTTCTTTCATGTCTTTCTATTGATTCAATATGATCTTTAAGTATATCGTGCATAAGTTGTTCATCATAAACTCTCTTACCATCATCTGTCAAGGAAAAAAGAACAGGAACTAAAATCTTATCGTGTTGTGGATAATCATTATCCTTATGTATTTGAATTGTATGTCTCATTATTTTAAATTGTTATTTTAAGACATTCGCCATTCTCTGCGACAAAGAATAAATCACGTTTTTTGTTTTGGAAGTCATATCCACCCCCATCAAAACCATATCCTTTGATTTCTAATGCTTTAATTATAATATCTTCAACATTAGAATTATATGGAAGAGATTCATTTACTTCCTCCATAACAAATTTATCTCTCGCTTCTTGTATTAATTCTTTAACTTCGCTTACATTCATTATTTACTTCCCCCATTTACATTATCTAATTCGTTTTCTTTCTCTTGCCTTCTCATTGCATCAACAACTTCTTGGTCAACTAAATTATTAATTCTTTCTACATCTTCTACATGAGTATCAAAATAACGATCAATTAATTGTGCAATTTGATCTACACATTCATTAAATCTATAATTATATCCACCATTTGATGGAACTTGAAAGGTAATTGGTTCTGTTTCGTAATTCATATCGACACCTTAGCATACAAGATTACGAGCGTCAATACTTTTTCTAATTTTTTCTTTAATTTCTTGAATGAAATCATAAGAATGTTCGTTACCTCCTAAGTGCCAACGAGTTACGAATTCGGGATCGTTTGTATCTGATTTATAATCATAAATAGTAGCGATTGATCCATTGTCAGATTCAAGAACCCATTCGCATAGAACCTTGTTGTCAGCAGATTTGCCATAAGTTGGCAATCCAAACGAATTAATTAAATTAAAATAACTTGTAGTTGTCCAATCTATATAATAAGTTCCATTTGCTTTTTGATTTACCTCGTCTGATCTTAATGTTTTCATGTCGATTTTTTCTCCTTTTATAAACGTGTTTTAATAATATGTCGATACAATAAACCTTTTTTTACTCTATGTCAACATTTTTTTAAAAAAATTAAACGTAATCTGCTTTTGTTGGTAATGATTCAATTACTGACTCATACTCATCTTCTTGATCTTGAAGCATTTGCATAATTTCTTCTCTATAATCTGATTCAAATCTTTTTATGAATGCTCTATCCTTTTTGTGCTTCCAAATAAACTTTCTCTCTGATTGAAACCATGCTCCTATTTCTCCATCATAAATTTCAAAAAATACATGAACTTCATCTAAAGAAAAATCATCAATGTTTGCATAGTCGGGCAAATAATGTGTTCCGCTTTGACCCCAAGTGCAATGTGTTCCCGCATAATCAAAAGAATCGTTTTCTACACTCCATTGAGCATCACCTTGTAAACTAGCATAATACTTTCTAACAGGCACAACACCCATGTATTTCTGCTTACTATCAAACTCAAACTCATCTAATTCAAACTCTTTTTCAATTTCCATTTCGCAACCTTACTTTAATTTGTTTAACTTGTCAAGAACTCATTATACTATCTAATAATTCTTTCGCAGAACGATCTGCCATTTTCGCTTTCTCTCCTTTGTATAAAACGACATGGCATTTTGGGCAAGAATATCTAGCATTCTTTCTTAATCTATGTCTTTTATACTCTGTTCCGCAACACTTGTCAACATATTTATGATGATTTTTTGGTTTATTTAATTTATCCTTACTGCACCTTTCGGGCTTTGCTCCTATTTCTCTGCAAACAGACTTCCATAATCTACCATGTCCACGACCTGCGCTTCCATGACGATGATAAGCTAGAGCATGAGCAATCTCATGCAAAATGGTATCCATGACTTCATCTTTGTCATTAAGCTTAACATACCATTCTGCTAGATAAATCAATTTCCTATTGTAACTGCAAGTCCCTAGAGCAACTTTTTTATTGTGCCATCTGAATTTCCACCCATGTTCAAGTAATCCATGTTTAGATAAATTACTAATAACTAAGAATCCTGCATAATTTTTGTCCATGAAACAACCTTACCAATTTTTTTTTCGCTTGTCAACTATTTTTTAAAATTTTTTTAAATATCTTTATCCATCATGTATGCTAAATAACCTACCGCCAACATAATTAATATTAATTCCATAATTAATCTGTTAAGTATGAGACAATAAAAGAAACTAGTTTGTTACTTTCATATAATGATCTCTTGTAATCTTTTGATTCTAAGAAAAATGATAAACTTTTTTTATAAAAATTAATTTCATTAAATAATTCCTCGTCATCGTATTGTTGTTTTAGTTCCACTTCCAATTGTATTAGTGAATATAAGTTTTTTTCTAATAGTCTTGTTTGGTTCATTTTTTTGCTTGTCTTATTATTAAGGCATCATGGATTAACTTTCGAGTTGGCTTATCCAAGTATCTCCCATTTTCATCTTTAGGTAAAGTTGCTAAAACATCTTGTGTGTCTATATCTAACACCTTACAAATGCACATTACCTTTCTGAGTATTCCAATGTTTTTATATTTAAGAATTGCCCATATAGCATCTGCTTCGACATCATCTGTTTTCTTTACAATTTTTAGTAATTTTGTATCTTTCATTATCTTAAAAAGGTTGGTCAAAGATTACTGCATTACTATCACCATTACCATCTTTCACCCAATAATTCCAACCATCTTTGCACATATCTTTAAATCTTACGACTATTTCTGAGCATTTGATGCTATGATCTTTACAAAATCTGCAACCCGCAATTGAAGAAACTTTAGGATAAAGACCCATTGAATGTTTTGTATCAACATAATTACGAAGATATTCATCGACTTCATCACCTTCAGATTGAACACCTCTCATGTTGAATTCTTCTTCATATGGATGGTCAAACGAATTAACATTTAAATCCAATTCATCTTGTGCAAGATCAGATTCCTCTGCATCATCTACATAATCATCATCATCATCATAATCATCTTCGACTTCATCATAGATAGGCTTATTTGCCTCGTAGACAGGCTTATCGTACTCTTTGCGATCATCAGTAATGTCATTCACTACCTTGTACTTCGAGACTCTTAATTTTTGAAAATTGCAATCAGTCGGAACTGATACTGCATCTTCGGGATCAAACTCTACAACCAACAATCGACCATCTGAACCTGCCCAACTATTTGCATAATCGTAAGAACCGACATGAAGACCATAAGAACAATGATTATCCTTATTATCGTCTACACAACGACGCGCAACTTCAATCGTTGCACCAACTTCATTAAGAATTTGATGCGAATCGTTTACCTCGCCTTGAACTACAATAGTATCAGCATTGCCTGTGCTAGAATAAAAGTCACCCTTAACACCTTTATAACCCAATACTTTACCTTCGGGAGTGGTTGGTAATGATTTGTAACTCAAGAAACTATACAATTCGTTTACAGAATTAGCAGATGGGTTGGATTGCAACCTAGTAATAAAATTAACTAGAGGAGCATTATCTTTCATGCCCGAACGAAGCATTTCCAATAACTTTTCAACAACAACACCATGAAGACGATGATTCTTGTAGTAAACTACTTCTTCACGAACTTCAATGTCACCTTCGATAAAATCTTCAACTGATTTTGTAATGTCAATTAACCCCCCAAGAGATTCATAATCACCTTCAAGAATTGCATTCTTTGCATTCTGAAAATTTGGATGATCTTTGCGAAGACTATAAGGCTTGCCTTCCCAAAAAATGGTTATTACATCTTCGCTATACATATATGGCACTTTATTCATAATTTTTTGCTTTCTATTTTTTTAACTTATTTTTTCGTTTCAATAATATAACTATAACAGGATTAATTGTTTTCGTCAAGTATTTTTTTTATAAAATTTAGAGTTGGGATTATCACTCCCCAACTCTTTGATTATCAACTATTTGAATGTACTTTTCAGTTTCATCCAAGAGATGAAGTCCACCCGAATCCTTTGCATTTAAACTCCCCCATGAGTTGCATGATTGAGAAATGTAAACCATAAGAGGGTACTTCTCTACAAGAGAGTCTACATTATCAGTAAAGGCTTTTGCGCTAGACTTTGCGATAGGAAAAGTTTTCTCTACCCATTGCTTTTCCTTTTTGTACAAGTGCATCATTGCAACTCTAATGTGATCTATTCCACCATCTTCAAGAGTATTCCAATCAGTCGCAACTTTATTCACCAAGTGATCTGAATCTAAACCATCTAATTTAAAACTAGAATTAGTAAACAATCTATTTAAAGTATATCCGTAATTGGATAATTTACTTGGAACATCCTCTGATTGAAAAACAAACATTTGATGTGCAAGAGTTGCATTTTCTACATCTGCTAAAACTTTATCCTTGCAGTATTGAGTATAGAAATCGTTGTAAGAAATCCAAAGATCATTATCTAATTTCTTTACATCTCCGACTCTAACACCAAACAACATGACATTTTTGTTTTCAGTATTATCTTCTGCTTGTATACGAATCTGACTCATTTTGCGATACAAAGCATCCAATTCAATATCATAATCATCTCCCGATACATTATAATTTCTAATTGGAACATAAACTAATTTACCATTGACAGAACCATCAATTTCTGATACGTCATCGACATCATTGATTTGCTCTTGAAAATTATCCCAAAAGTCTGCCATGCGACTAGCATAACCCTTGTTAGTCTTTAATACAAACAAAGGGATATTAGCGCGACTATTGCCATTTGCTTGACGAATACCTCTCTTGATTGGCTTTTGCTTTTCTACTTCTGATGTATGAACAATATGACTAGCATCGACTTGATCGAAATGCCATTCATCCTTCATGTACTCTTGCGCACCATCAGTAATTGGATTAATGAAATAGATGGTATTGAGACTATCATCTTTATCGAACAATGTTCTAGCACGAAGATTATTGCCATGAGCAGATTCTATATCTTGAATTGCAAACAAAACACCTTTGTCGCAATGTACTCTATTTACTTTGCAAGATTGAACTTTGTATCCATCCCTTGCATCAACATCTCCATTTTTATCAGTTTGAGTAATAATCAAACTATCAGTATAATCATGCTTGCGATTGAAATAAAATGAATTAATTTCAATTCCATTCCATTGAAAAGAATTTTCAAAGATACTTCTCATATTATATGGCATAGCATTAACAACTTTTGCATAATTCATTTTAGCATCAAACAAATCAGTTGAGTCTGCGAGTTTTCTCTTGGCAATCTCTTGAACACCTTTAGATGCAACAACTAAATACTTTGCAATAGTTTTCTGAGTGGATTTGTTATACTCCAACGACTCTCTACTATGATGCAACTTTACTGCACCCAATGGAACTCTAAGATAAAAATTATCTTGTTGTAAAAGGTTTCTGCAAATATCTCTGAGCTTTTCGTCTTCAACGAAATTAACTAAATTAATAGCATCAGAATCAATAGGGTACTTTACTCTACCCATGAGAACATGAGAACGATTGCTACTATGTCTGTAACCATACTTGGAACTATCACTCTCTTTAACAAAGAACCAATCATCATTATCGCTTTCTAAGATTCTCTCTCTCTTAGCAATGAAATCATCTTCAGCACCAATGAATTTTGGCATTTCTTCGTCAGAAAAGAACTCGAAAAACTTCTGTACAATTTCTTTAAACTCTGATACATCTGAATCAGATACTGCAACTTCGATAGATAAACCTGTTGGTTCGTTAGTTGGTTCTGCTTCACCAATCATTGCAATCTTGGTATCATCATCGTCATTGACGAAAACGTTGTAAGTCTTTTTTACTCCACCATGATAAGAGACACAGGTAAAGTTTTCACCATAAGACAATGGAGCAAACTTACCGATACCGAAAGCGCCGATATAATTGTTTGACTCTCTCTTGGTTGACTTGCCATACTTTGAGTAAAGACCAAACACATCTTCTTGGCTAAGACCCCCACCGAAATCACGAACTGCAAAAGTTGGATTCATGTTGGTTGGCAACTTTACTTCGATAGGACGAGAAGCATTTGCTTCTGCATTTGCATCAAGTGCATTTGCGGTAATCTCTCTAACAACTGCAAGACGAGTGTTAGAATAGTTGTTGCGAAGTAGAGATGCAACATACCTCATATCTTCCGCATCTATTGTGCAATTTACAGATTCAAAATCGTGACTCTGTACTACTTCTTTACTTTTTTCTTTTGTGATAATCATTTTTTCGCTTTCTTTTTTTTATGTGATAAGATTTAAACTATGCCCATACCTTACTATAACTAATTTTGTTTGTCAATCTTTTTTTTATTTTTTATTCTCCATGATGATGAACTTAATGAAATTTTAATTTGATCAAAATGGAGATAAACATTTTCAAGTTTGTTTAATTTACTTTTGTTCTCATTTAAATACTCTAACATTTTTAATTTAGATGTAAAGACTATAAATTCTTCGTTTCTATTTTTTTTGTGAGAAATATGATATTTCACGTGAATCTTTTTTTACTCGTTTGGTCTGCTATTATACCTAGCATCCATTATCTGCCTCATCATATGTTGGAGAGATTTATACTGATTAACTAATTCAAGTATTCCATTATAATACCTTTGCCTACTATCTTCTTCGTGATGCAAAGACGCCTCAATTAAAGTTTGTTTAATTATAAATTCTATATCTTCATTTGTCATAAACTATTTCCATGTTCGTCATCCGAATAAACTCTATCAATCATTACAGGGTAATGTCCACATTCAATATTAGTTGGAGAAAAACTTGATGCAAGCCTTTGTTGAATGTCTAGTAAAACATTATCTGCATAAACTAAATCTTGCATATCTTTCTCTTCGATATTAGCACCTTCCTCAAGATCGTCAAGCAAATTCTCGCAAGAACTAATAATTCCTTTTAATGTAGTTTCTTCTAGCGAATCATCTTCTTTATTTGTTTCTTTCATTTTTTTATCTATTGCATTTTTAATACTACTCTCATCACTAGCACATAGTAATGAATATTTATCTATAAAGCATCGAATCATGCTACCATTAATTCTTCTAGTTGATCGTAATCAAATTCACCTTTTTTTGCGGGAACTATAACTTCATATAAAAACATTCTAATTGCTTTGCATATATCAAGATACTCATCCCAATCATTCATGCTCAACATATTTCCTTCACCTTGTCCACCATACGCCATGCGATAACCTTCTTCAAGAGGAGCAGGTTTTGAATTAGGGTCTTTTACCCATTGTTGAGTTTTTTGGCAATAATGATGACTACGAGGATTGTGCATACTATTTATATAAGTAAGAATATCGACGCAACCTAATTGGTTTCCACAACTATCGACATTCATTTCTGCCCTCATATCAATAAAGTCAACATTTGCTCCGACAAACTCATCATTTGTATTTTTTAATTGAACATGAACTGCACTATATTTGTCGTGAGAACGATATGTATGGGGTGTACCATTATAGCTATTTTGAGAAAGAATTGTGCAATCTAACTTCTCGCAAGTTTTTATATTGCGATCACTTTTACTTTTATAACTAAGAATATTATCTTCGGGCATAACTTTCTTAACTAATCTATTACTCTTAAATATGATTGAGTCGGGACTCCAACGATTCCATCTAATTGGATAATGACCTATACCTTTATGCTCTACTCTTACATCTGTGAAATAATTTTTCATAACTTTTCGCTTTTTATATTTTGTTTATTTTTGTTTTCTCTAATGATTGAGAATGTAATTCGCTTATACTATCTAACAATTCGGGGAAAGAGTCAAGCCAATTCTGAACTTTTTTGCAAGCCTCTAAAACTCTTTTGTTTTCATCTGTGCTTTCTCCCATAGCAGAGACTTCTGCTTCGTCAATAATTATTTGTAACTCTTCTGTGACTTTCATAATCGTACTTTAGCAAATATATTTTTATATGTCAAGTAATTAATCAACCAAATCAAAAGTATTTGGATTTTCCATCTCCTCTTCAATTATTTCCATATCAACTTCGAGAGAAGCATCTACATAATTGGGGTCTGTTGGTAATGGAACACTATTACTTTCGACTTTAGTAATTGCTTCTTCCCAAGATTCTGCTTCAACTTCTACTTGGGCATAAACTTGCCATGAACATGGCACTCTATATGCTTTTTTCATTATGCTATCTCCAATCTATAATATCCATTCTCTATTTGCTCTACTTCGGTAAGACTATCAAGACCATTGTAATCTTCATAAACTTCACGAATGTACTCCACATCCTTGCCAATATAAAAGGTAGGCATATATTCCTCTGAACCTCTTCCATTTGACTTGTCTGCCTCAAGAATGTAATCTAACATTTTTTGTGGCTCAATATTCCAAATTTTTTCTACTTTCATAATAGCACTTTAGCAAATATATTTAAACCTGTCAAGATTTTTTTAATTTTCCCCAAAGATTTTTTCCCATTCTTCTCTTATTTCGATGTCAGCAATATTATCTAACCCTTCAAATCCTTCAATAAGTAATTCTATAATCTGACTGACAGGCATATTCATTGCTTCTGCTTCAGCAAGATCATACCTCATTTCATCTATTGTTGGTTCTGTTTCTCTTGTTTGTCTTTCCGTTGTTCTCATATTTATTATCCTTCGTTTTGTGTTCCAATTACGAGTAGCTTAATATCATTTCCTGTGTCTGTCAAGTTAAAAACATCAAGTGCAACTTGGTAAACTTCACCATCTTCGGGTTGAATGGCAATCCAAGATGTATTTCCCTCATCTTTAGATTGGATTATATCCCATTCGTGTTCAAGCAATCTAGCTTTCTGATATTTTGTTAATTTCATATAATCTATCTAATTTAATGTATTGCTCATCTATCTGTGCTTCTAGCGATTTTATATATTTATAATCATTTCCTTTTCGAGAATCTTCATAATCTAACTCAATCTCAAGATGCCTAATAGACTTTTTTGTATCGTATATTTCGCTTAATAAACTTTCTTCTTTTTTCAAACCTTCCATAGCTTTTTTATTCATTTGATTTGTTTCTTCTTCAGTTAAGTATTTAAACTTTAAATTTTTACCACTTATTTCCATTGGTCGTGCTTGTTGTGCAAATCAGTCCAATTAACTTCATCCGCTTTTATCTTCCATGCGATTTCTCCATTTGTAGGATCAGCATATTCGATACTAAAATCACAATCATCAAGAGTTTTATATGGATCATACTCGCGCACTATTTGTTCTGCTTCCTCTCGATCTTCTGCCTCGACATAAAAACAATTAATTATTTTAACCCCAACACAATATTCTTTTTTCATTTTATTTTTTGTTTTGATGATACCAATTTAAGAAAATATTTATATCTGCTAAATCTTTGTATCGTACTTCGTATCTTGATTGATCGTATGTGAAATTTTTTGTTATCGTACCCTTCGGTTGTAATTTAGCTATTTTTAAAAACTTTTTCTTTGAAATGATACCACATATCCATGCTATTGTAAAGTCTTTTTTTACCCTACTGAAAATATAATAATTTGTGTCTCTTTCTTTTTGGTCTTCATATAATGTTGCGCTATAATTATTGAGAGGTTTTGAGTTACAACCTTGGGCTTTAGAGTCAATGGTAAGACTATCTAAAGTAAAGTCAACATCAATAGATTCGCTATATTTAAAAATGCTAAATGTTTTTTGGATGCAAGCCTCTGCTATATATCCTGTCATCCTTTGTTCTTTATTTTTTCTGTGAGTCCCATTATCACCAAATTTTTCAAAAAATTGTTTATTACGGATTTTAGCTTCTTCAAGAATATGTTCTGAGACTTTTACTTCGATCATTTATTTAAATTGTTCGATTCTCCCTCTTCTTGGAACATTTATCTCGCATAGAAAGATTTTGTTCGTAATAGTCTTTGTCTAAAAGAGAATCTAGTAAATGAACAATACCCCAACCCATTTCTTCGTCAAGTAGTCCATGAACACCTTCCCCTTTGTCATCATGCCATAAGATGGATAACAAGTGATCTCTTTGTTCTTTTAAAAGCTCGTAGTCAATATTCATTTTTTTGCTTTATATTTATTTAAAAAATCAGCTTCTGCTTCCATGTGTTTTATGTGTTGTTGTCTATATTCTTCTGCCATATCAGAACCCCAATCATCGACTGATTCGTCAGATAAATCACAAGCAATTTCTATGTTGGTGAGATTATGAATAGCTTCGTCAGCATAAATGCTTCCATCTTTATTGAGACTTGGTTGCTTGAACCATTTGCGACACTTTTTGTAAGACGAAATATGCCTATCAATAATTTCAATATCATCCTTGATGCAAGCCAAGCGATGTCTAAGTTGAAGATTTTCCATCATTAATCTTTCGACATTTTGTTTATTTACTTCATGCTCTACTTCTGTCATGTAAGTATGACTTGGTTTATTTTTTCTTTCAGCTAAAGTCATGTTGACTGAATCTTCGTAAGTTGGGTAATCGTCTCCTATAATTTCTTTCATGTTCATATCTTAATCTATTTTTTTATCTCTGTCAAGACTTTTTGTGCAATTCTTGTTAAATTATATTCTTCTTCACTTAAATAGGAATAACTAAATAAAAACTCTTCTTTAGTCAACCTGTCAAAGTCATACATTTTTTCTTCATCATTTAAAAAATCAGTCATTGGTCAAAGGGGTTTTTATTTTCTTGCCATCAACACTAATCTCTCCTCTAATATATGCACCAAAGTCATCATTGCTTAAATTTGATGTGTCTATTTCTTCCCTATTTGACATAGTAAAACATTTATTTGAATTAGCATCAACACCGAAGAACACTCCACCACTATTTCCTTCCGCATCTTTACTTGGATAAATAGATATTCCATTATCTAATTCGATAACATAAACAGGGTCATGCTTAGACCAATAATGAGCATTATATTCGGCAATAGTCATCTCTCGTATATTGATTATTTTTGCTCCTAGAAATTTTTTATCATTATACTTCATTACGAATTGTTTGTTAAGTAAATTCCTTCTTGCTCTAACTCGCTTTCTGTAAACTCCATAGGTTCTTCCCATTCTTCATCATGCAAGAAATAAGTGCCTGTGAAATTATCGTAGTAAAATTTTTCTTCGATAGTATTGTCTTCGTATATGTAATTTATGTTCATACTTAAAACCTTATAGTAGTTTTGTTATTGTGTCAAGAGTTTATTTTCGTATTGGTCAATTAAATCTTCCAAGTCCCATTCGGATAACTCTCTAAAATTTTTTGTATCTTTAAATGCGCCATCAATAAAGGTTGCTCCCCCTGTTCCATGATTGCAAATTCTTACTCCATCTATATTTGTGTGGCATTCGTAACCAACTCCATTTAATGTATTAAAATATCTTATTTTTGTTACTTTCATTATTTAATATTTCTCTTAATTCTGTGTTTCTAAAAACTATTCTGTCCGTTAATTTTGAAATGTCTTCATCCGATAATATTACTTCGTCACTATAATTTTCATCATTGGTAATGCCATATAAGAAGTTAGATATTTGACATTTTAATTGTTCTGTATCTACTACTCCACTCATAGTTCTAAATTTGCGGTTATTGTTACATCTAGCACTCCATGATTAACTGCACTTTCAACACGATAACCTTCATCAGTCAATTTGTCCATGATAGAATGTCTATGCCTCCAAATATCTTTATCCCATCCACTATAATCACAAGTAGAAAATGATGATGAACCTGTTTCAGCTATTCTATCTATATGGTATTTGATATTTGTTTTTAATTTTTCTTTTAATTCTTTCATTTTATGTATTCCCTTTCTTGCAAGTATTCTTTAAAATTAACTTTAAACTCTTCTAACCAATGTGGATCAACTGCACATTCTGCGAGTATTTCCCAAGGATCACCTAAATAGTTGTCAATGTCAACATCAAAATAGAATTTTATTTGATCTGCCAAAGACATATCTTTTATATATTGTTCGTATGTTGGTAATTCCATAATTACATTGTCATAATATTCGCACTCATCTTCATTTGTGCCATCGTATATTGGTTGTTTCATGTGTATCTTGTTTTTATGGATTTTTTAATGATTTGGGATATTTTTTTAACGATAGCAGTTTTTATTTGTATGGCAATTATTTTTTTATTCAAAAAAAATTAAAACTGAAATTGCATGATATGTCAAGCATTTTATTGTGATATTGGCAAAAAGTTAGTATTTATATAGTTAAACTGATATTTTGCATCTTTTATAATGCTTTTGCCTGTGTTCTACCCGCCCCATCCATTTGCATCCTAAGAATGCTTGATTGCCCCTTACGAGCAGTTGCTTGCTTGGCATACTCAAATGCACTTGGATCACTAAAAGTCTGCATGACCATAGTTGATTTATCTAAATAAATATTAAGACCCTTTTTGGGTATTGAATTTGCAATCTTTTCTGCGTTTGCAATTGATTGTTTGATGCTATCTTTAAATGCTTCTAATGTGTTCATAATTATATATTCGCATATTCCTTTCTGTTTGTCAATAAAAATTTTAAAAAACTTTTAATAATTTAATTAAATTAATACCAAGACGAATAAAAAATTCTATGTTTCTTATCGAGCATTTTTCTCGCATCCGTTATGAATTGTAAATCTCTCTCTAAATAATAATAACTATTTTCGGGATAATCCTTACCATCTTCGTCTGTCCAAAAGAAAGAATCGCTACCCCAAAAGAAACCATTAGATTCGGGCATAGTCATCGTAAGAATGTCATCCTCAAGAGCATTGATGTCTTCTTCGGCAAGTTGCAATTCAGCGCAATTAAAATCACCATCTTCATTAGCATTTGGGCATCCTTTAGATTCCCATAATTGTTGCATCCAACCTTGCAAACGATTGTGTTTGCGCCATTCTCCAATTTGTACATCGTCATCACTATTCCTCTTACGAGGTGGACGAGCATAAGCATACATATCTAATCCCATAATATTTTTTCTCCTATTTTGTTTTGCATTAGTCGGTGAATACTCATTTCTTCAAAATTTACTTCAAATTCGCCATAACTCTTATTATAGCTAAATAAATATTGCATTCTATCTGTATCCATCTGATGATACTTATTTTCTTCATTTGGCGGGTCAACTGCATAAGCACAAACATCCCAAGACCATGTTTTAGGATCAGTATATTCATACTCTCCTGCACCATCTTCTTTAAGTATGCACCATTCATCACCACAATGAATATTATAATCTACATAATTGCCATCTCTTAAATCATAGCTATTCCAATAGTCGAAATTATCTCCTTCAGTTTTAACTTCGGGATTAGCTTTAACCTTTTCAATATGCTCTAAAGCTAAATCAATAATTGCTAATGCAACTTTTTTAGGCGCTTGCCAAGTTTTTATTATATCAATCATTTTTATGCATTTCCTTCAAAGTTCATGTGAGAAGTACCAATAGGCTTGACCCCGAACTCTCCGATTAATTCAAGTTCTTTAATTCTTTTATTTAATCTTTTGTTCATTCTCTCTTTTAATTCAAACATCTCATTTACTAAGTCGTCAATGAGGGGATAACCTGCTAACTCGAAAAGGCGAGTGTCTAGTCCACTTTCAACTTCAAATAAACTATCTATTTTGCGTGCTTCTTCTGTTTTATTCATTTTATTTTATTCTTTTGATTTCCATAATCTAGATATTCCCCAAAATTGTACGCCAAGGGATATGAAACTTAGAAGAGTCATTGCCCCCCCTGTTGCAATACCCATTAGTTGCCCGAAGAATGCCGTGAAAAATATGGCAACTAATGTTACCAACCATGTTTGCGCTACTTGTTTATTTGTCATAATTATTTTCTTTTAGTCTTTCTTTTATTGCTTCCTCGCAGAGTTCATTAAATGTAATATTTTTTTCATGTGCGAACTGCATATACTTTAACAACTCTTGGTCATCAAAGTCAAGCTCAATCGTTTCATATTTTACTTTTTTAATAATAAATGCTTCGTCTTGTGGTATGAATTTTAAATCATCCCCTTCTTTCCAACCTAATCTATCTAAAAGATCATCGGGTAGACGAAAATATAATTCACCATCAAAACTTTCTTTTATCTCTAATTCTGTGACTTTCATATCTTTACCTTATAGGTCTTGGTTTAGCTTGTCAAGATCAGAATCATTTAATTCCATTGAATCTTCTTTGGATTCTTTTTCTCTCTCTTCTGCGAAATTAACTTCAGCATTCTGTTTCCATGCTTTACTTATCTCCCAATCAGCTTCCATTTCATCAAAAGCTCTGCTGACTGCATCATCTTTCGATTCTGAATCAATAAAATAAGTGCGATAAGTTGTGCTTGCTATTTCTATTTCAAATGTTTTCATTTTATTTTCTCGCAAGTTAAAACTTCTCTATCTCCATGAGTATGATCGCCTTGATATTTGGTTAAATCATGATTGTAAAAAAGATCTTGACAACCATGTTCATTAAGTAATTCTTCTGCAATTTCTTCTGCTTCCTCTTCATTCTTAGCTTCAACTACAATGTATCCACCAATTTCTTCTGTTACTGATAATCTATATTTTTTCATTATTTTTACTTTCCATTATTTTTTTAGCATCCATTAAAGCATGACAGAACTCTTCAATCTTGTCAACAGGAATCTGAAAAAACTTATTATTACTTCTTCCTTGACTCGTAATTGCAGTACAAGCAACAAACTCATTAAAGTCATAAGCCATAATTTCAAGCCCACTAAGCCCGCTCCAATCTTTTGAGCTAGACCAAGATGTTTGCTTTGCCCTCTCTGTCTTTTTTCTACCTTTAGACCAGACGATTTGTTTTTCTATTTTATTTACCATGCCCTTATATTCGCATATTTTTTGGGCATTGTCAAGATTTTTTTAAAACTTTTTTGAAATTTTATTCCTCGTACATATAAATTGGGGTATACTCTCCAAGATAAGCGCATTCAATATTAAAATTAAAATACTCTATTGATTCATCGGGAGTCATGCCATCTCTTTCAACAAGAGTTTTCACAATCTGATTAACAGAATAAATAACTCTACCATCACTAGAATACCCCATGATTGCGTCATCATGCCCATCGGCAAATAATGCTTTAGGGTTGTGTTCTCCAATGGTTTCTTTTAATTCTTCTTTATTCATATCTTCTAATGTAATTGCTCTTAATTTTCTTAACTCTTCTAATGATGGTAATTCTTTTGAATTTAAACAAATCATGGTAAATATTTTTTAAGCGAAAATATCATTTTCTATATCGCTTTGTTTGTACATATTATCTTGAAACTCTTGAACTTTTCTATCCCTACATAAACGTTCTAATCTTTCTTCATCCGTTTGTTTGTGTGTTTCAAAAGCTCTTGAGCTAACAGATAAGTCCTCTTCTTTTAAATGACCTTGCATATTCTCTTCTCTTTCTTCTTGAGTGAACCATGTATATTCTGTATTAAATAATTCGTCTACATTACTTGGATGATATCCCATACCCACCATCAAACCTTTAAACATATCCGCTAAACTTTCCGCATCTACATCTTCATCAGTCTCCACACTATAAGTTTTATTATGATTAGTTATTGTTATTTTCATTTGTATTTTCCTCTTCTTGTTTTTTTATTGCTTCATATATTTTATATAGTAAATCTTTCTGAGCATTATATTTTATATAGTCTTCTTTTCCTCTCTCATCGGGATATTCTATTTGCCTGTCAATATCTCTTACCGCATACAATGCCATGCTGAATCCATGCCTTGCCCCACTATTAAATTCATCGTGTGCCATATTTAATTATTTAATTTAATTAAAGTTCCTTCTTCAATATGCAACTCACTCTCTACTTCCTTGGCGACTTTCTCGCCAATTGATATTTCGTGATCTTTTGATAGAGAATCTAATAATTGAACCAAACTTGTTCCTGTCTTGGTTCTATATTCTTGCCCACCCAAAAATAAATTCTCAGTATTCATAAGCATGAGGTCATCTATTTTAACGATGACATGGTTGAAGGCATCTGTACTTCCTCGTAATCCTAATTGTATTTTCATTTGATTATATATTTTAATATTTGATACGCCCAAGTGAAGTACCAAGCGCCGCACAAGAGGAGACATATTACATTGAAACAATTAATAAATTTTATCATTTTTTAAATTTATTATCTATCCAAACTTTATAAGTATAAAGCCCCATCAATATAAATGTTAAAGTAAAGCCATCTGACCATGACAAGTCCCATAATTCTTTTATTTCATTCATAATATATTACTTTATCATTGTTGATATTTATTGTCAATTCTTTTTTTTTAAAAATCATTTTCAGCGGTGTCAACCAACCAACGTAATAAATTTTTTAAAGATTCTACAGACCTTTCTTTTCTATTTATTTCATGCCAAAAAGAAAAGTCCTCTATGCAAAAAGAAAGTCTTTCGTGAACTTCTCTGATTTTTTCCTCAGTTCCATAACTAATTATGTGTTCTGAAAAGTTGATTATCCCTTCGACTAATTTTGATTCATTATTAGAAATCATTTCTTATCCCCCCAAAACCCGCAAACACAAGGTTTGTTGTTTTTTTGATTTGCCCCCTCTCGAAAACCCTTATCATATGATTGATTAGAATTTTTACTCAAAACTTTCTCAAACTTTTTAGCTAGATATTCTTGTGCATCTTCCCAACCTTTATCATAACCTTTTGTATAATTAATATTCTCTGTCATTTTTGTAACTGATTAAATAGTTCGTTCCTTATTGTTTTTGCTTCTTTAATGTTTTTAGTTTTTAATGAAACGCGGACTCTTTCTTTATTAAATGTATAATGAATTGTGCTATCCGCAAAGAAGTGAATCCACCATGTTCCATTGTTATCCCATATATTGTGAGTTCCCTCAAGGCTTTTTCCTTTTATTTGCTTAGTGTAATTAATATTACTATAATTACTTAATATAAAATTAACCCTTTCTTTTTGGTTGTTCATTTATTCGTAGTATCCCATACTTTCCCATCTTTGTCAAGGGCAGAACTCCAAACCATTAATTTCTTATAAACAGGATATAAAAAACAAAGCCAATCACAATACAGAAAGACACTAACTAAATGCCCCATATAATAAAGTAATTTACTTAAAAGTATTCTCATTTCATTGACATTACAATAGCCATAGCACCTTCTTTATTATCAGTCATAATGATTTCACCATTAGATAATAGTATTTTGTATTGAGGCAAAGACAAATTTGGTCTTCTCTTTACATAAATAACATGAGAAGGGTTAATGTAATATTTTTCGTTATTTGTATCTTCTATTGTGATCATTTAATTTACGAAATACCTTCTTCAACGTATTGATTTAACGCATCAAGTTCATCATTTGCAGTTGCAAGCTCAGAAATGGCATCTTTGGCATTGTTATAAAAATCATCAGTCGAATGATCTCCTATCCCGACAGATTTCTCATCCATAAGATGTAAGGTTAATAAAGCCTTGCACTTTCTAGCTTCAATATCAGATTTTAACATATTGTATAATTTAGTATTCATAATATTTAATTTATTTGTTTCGATCCTGTTCTCTTTCTGCACTCCACATTTGATTTGTATAATTCTTTTTGTCGCCTAAGTTCATTCCCTGCTCCTTGTAGGGTAGAGATAGCTTTATTTTCTGTCATTCTGCCATCAAGAACCATAGTGACACAAATTGTCACCTCTCTTGCATTAACTCGATAAGGAAAGTTCCTACAAAGAAACTTATAAAATTTACCACTTATTTTTCCATGCTTTAATTTCTTGTGCAAGAATTTTCTGTAATTGCAATTTCTAGTATTATGTAATGTTTTCATTATCTAAAGATTCTACGGGATTTTATTTGAAATTTAGTTTCTTCAAAAAATTCTCTATCTGCGTCAACTCTCCACTCTGCATCTTCACCTTCGGGATAATCAATGTAGCAATAATGAGTGACATCTCCCGTTAAGAATCCTGCATTGCTACCAAACACATGGTTATTTGAATCGGGGTAGTCTTCGTCTCTACCATAATAAAAACCTGTCCATACTCCTGTGCCTTCAAAGAAGTAAAGCAATCTCTTTCCCTCTTCGGGAACTTTATCTTCGATTTTAATCCAATTAATCATTTTTTTTTCCAATTTATTTGTTCGTAATTTTTCTTAAAATCTTCAGATATATTTCTAGGAGAATCTCCTTTTCCATTTCTGTGTTTTGGCTTAGATTTTGTTTTTTTAACTTTTTTATTTGATTTCTCCTTCATGCCCATATAATTCGTCCAAGGTTATTGCTTCAGATTTTTCACTCTCATCGCAAAGAGGAGCAAATTTTATTTTATCATACTCTAGTACATTGTAATAACTTTTATTTGCATCGTCAAGCATTAATCTTAATGTTTGCATTATATCTTCGGGGCTTTCTCCTATAATTTCTGAATTTTCCGAATGTGCTGAAATTTGCCCATCATCATTATATATTACTTCATACAACCCATAAGACTTGTCTTTATTTTTAATTATTCTATAATTCCACATAACTCAATACCTAGTTCCAATCAAAATCTGCTGATATTGCAAAGGCTAACCTATCTTTCCAAGGTTTACCATATTTATCAACTTGATTAGGATCGGTAATTTTTACTATGACATTTGCTCCCCAAGGATTTAATTCTTCTCCATCAGTAGAGTAATCACAATCAATATTCAATGTAGGAGTATCTTCTACATGAATATCTTCTTTGTAATCAAGAAACCAAACAGGTACAGACAAACCCTCTTCGACTAAATCTTCTCTAATTGTTAAATGACTATCTTTTACGCTCATATTATTTTTTATTTGTATTGTTTAAACTTAAACCTAGTTCTTCTCTGATATATCTTTTCTTTTCACCATTTAAAAGCAATTGTTTATTTAATTTAAATGCTTCTGTCTTCGTCATTAGAATTGGTCTTTGTGGTAAAATTGGATTCGCTTTATTCCAATCAACTGCAATGTAAGATATAAAGCTCATTTAGCAATGTATAAGGTGTCAATTTCTTCAAGCTCATCTCCATAAGGGTAAACTCTTACCCTTAACTCATCAGCATCGTCTACGATCTGAAGAGAGTAATCTCCGACTTTAAGCCAAGCAAAGTGACTAGTCATTTCAAAATCTTCTCCTTGATCATTACTAGGAACTATATTCATTTTACTATCTTGTGCATTCACATTCATATCTATTCTCCATTAATTGCTTGATTTTATCTCTAACTTGATACCAAAGTTCTTTGGAATCATCTTTTAACTTTTGTATTCCATAATCATACCAAACTTCGCAAATTCTGTCAATGTTTTTATCATCGGGTTTTACAATAAAATGATTCCAATTTTTTTCTCCATCAATTATTTCTTGCTCAATCCATTCAGCAGGAAAACCATCGGGGAAATACATTAATTTATTATTATGTGCGAATTCCCTAGCAAGAGAAACGAAACTTCCCTCTGTTTTATGGCATTCGTAATAATTTGAATCCTTACCCCAAGATTCATAAGTGCTAATATAAAATTCAAAAGTATCTTTAATTGCAACACTTTCTTGCCTCCATTTTGGTTGCTCTTCATCTCCATGCTCTACAAGTTCAACACTATGCTCCTTGCCGTACCATTTCATATGAGACATAACCTTTTTGCTAGAATAAACTAAACGTTTAAACTCCTCTAAGAGTTGTTCGTTAGACTTGCTAGTCTGTGTCGTTCTTTTGAAACTTGTTGTGTGTCCTTCTCCGCTCATAATTAAAATATTACCAAAAATTAATAAGTATGTCAAGAAATAAATAAAAAAATAATAACTATTTATTATCTAATTAATTTAAAGTCCCTATGCTTTGCATACAATTCTATCGCAATAAGCCTTTCCCCATTCTCTAATATCACAAATGGGTCAGTAACAGAAATAACCATATCAGCACCCCAAGGGGTGAGCTTAAAAGATGAATCGTAAACCCCCTCAACCATAAGAGAATTTGAGTTTTTTAACACAAACGGAGTTTCTGAATCTATTAATTGAACTTTAGCTTCGGGATTATACATCCTCATTTCAATGGTAGATATATCCATATTATTTAACTTTTGTTGTTTGATGGAAAACTGATATTTTCATCTGATATAATTTTATGTTTAATTAATTCCTCAAATATATTCCACATTTTTTGATAGCGAGTATTATGTAGTTGTTTCATTCCGATCAACATATTTAATAGTTGGTCTTCGGTATGCTTGACAGGAGAGTCTCCAATAGCATATATTATTGTTTCTATGTCTTCACCTATTTGGTGCAAGTCACTCATCGCGTCTTCTAGTTCAAATCTATTCATGGTATCTAATCATATAGGTTTTAAAACTTCTGTCAACTAAAATATTATTTATCATAGAAAAAATAACACCCCAACTGCCTCCCGCAAGTCCACAAGAGATGCCGTAGGGTAAACCTAAAACCTTTTCTTCTTCATCATGCTTACTTTGCCATTCAATGTGATCTGCGACATTTTCTAGTGCAACATAAAATGCTTCATAATTAACTGCTCTTTCGCCCCCAACCTTATCTTGAGTATACATATTATAGATGCCTTTGCTTTGAGTAGCATCAGTCCATGCAAAACTATAATTACCCAAAACATTTTCACCTTCCATCATCGCATGGCAATCGGCACTATATGCTTGGGGGTAAGTATGTTTTATATCAAGAGCGATACCTGCGCCCATTACATTATTTGTGTTGCAAGAATGAGCAATGTAATCCAACCCATGAAAGTGCATCTTTAACAAGTTGCCATCAATTATTTCTATATTCATCGCTACATAGTAGCACAAGACTAGAAGGCGGTCAAGTCTTTTCCCAACGATTATCGTAATTTAACCTAAAGCTCCCGATATGAGTTTCCCCCCAAGAACATTCATTCGGAGCAAACAAGCTCATGAAATTCTTTTGATTGCCTTTTTTGTAAAGGTGATATATATTTCCAATGACAGGTTTCATTCTCATTTCTGCATTAAATATTATTTCGTTCCACTTAACATCTTCCACTAATTCTTCTAATTCTTTTTTTAATTTATTAAATCGATCTTCATAATGTTTATTTGCAGAGTGTACTGCACCAACTTTCCATCCACCAAGACTATGATCGGGTTTAATTACGGGGGCAGATAAATTACTTCCGTAGGGTAAGGCATAAGCATTTGGAACATAACTATCGGGCAGATTTTTTTTCCTCATTTTCTTTTAATTTAATTAATATTTTTTTTAAGACATCAATCTTTGCTTCTTGCTCTGAGATTGCCCTGCCCCACTTGCTTAAAGGTAATAAATTCATATTTTTTTCATATCTAGGGTCATATTCACAAATTTTTTCATCTTCTAAAAATATTATTTCTTCTTCTATAGTTTTTTTAAATTTATTAAAGCTATCACTCATTACCTTAATTCGTCATAGACTCTATATGAGTCTGAATTTTTATGAAATGTGCTTGCTTCAATTAGTCTTACTGATCCATTGTGAGCAATAAGTTGATGGGGTTGACCTTGCTCTATTTCGTATTTATCGCCTTTATTTAAGATGATTTGGGTTGATTGACCGATTTTTGTGCAAATTAATTCAAGTGCAAGCTGACCCTCTAATATATAAAACACTTCATGCTTTTTAAGGTGAAAGTGCATAGATGTATGACATTCTTCCTTAATAAATAATTCTTTACCACAATAATTTTCTTCTTCATTGTTTGCGAACCATATTTCATGCCCCCATCTTTTTTCTACAAATTTAGTTTTAGTATTCATGTTACCAATTTTTAATTATGTTCGCTATTATAAAACCACAAGTTATAATATTTATTAAGATTATAATAGTTCTTATTAACAAACTTATTTGTGCATCTTTTAAGGAGAGGATTGGAATGTCGGGTTCATCATCATCAGTTCTGCCTACTCGGTGATCTAAGGTGCGCGCCCATATTAACCATATTTTTTTCATCATTATATATAATAAATTGTAGCTAACGTTTATTCAATTAAAAATGGCGCGAGAGGTGAGACTTGAACTCACGACATTCTGCTTAGAAGGCAGATGCTCTATCCAACTGAGCTACTCTCGCAAATATGATTCACATTCTAATAATTTAAATATTTTTTTAATAATTAATTGTTCTTCTTTTTTGTATTTGTTGATGGGGAATAAGACATCATAACCTTGATTTAAAACTTTTTCAACATATTTATTTTTAAGAAATCTTTTTATGTCTAGTTTGAAATGATCTCCACAAGGATTGAATTTAATCCCATAAGCAGTTCTATTCCTTCCTGTGACTATGCCCCTAAGACTTCTGCCTATTGTTGAGTGAATTATATCTTTATTTTGTGGTATATTAGTCCCCTTAAACACTTCGTTTTTATTTAATTCTAATGCTAATTTACCCAAGTCATTCCAATAAAATTCTATATCACCTATTTTGGGATGATTTATTTTTAGTAAAATTTCTTTTCCTTCAAGATCATACATCCACCAAGCATAATAATTTTTGAAATTATCTTTGTGGACAAAGTAGTTTTCATTTATTCTTGCGATGGGAAAAGCCAAAGGATATTTTTCATTTGATTCATAACATTGAAATAATTTTTTAAATTCACCTAAGCGACAAAACTTTTTTTCGCAAATAATATCAATTACATCTTCCTGGCTATCAATTACAAAATCCTCCACAAGTCTTGCGTTAACAAGCTCGATTGGAAACTTTAAAGTCTCACAAAAATCAATTACACTTTTCTTGTACCTAAAATTTGCAAAAGAATCAAGGTCAGATGTAGTATATCTAGCAGGACAATATATATCAACAAAAACTTTGTGGGGAAGATTTATACCATTTTGTCTGTCTGTTGGTGATATGTATCCTGTCAAGCAATTTGACATTTGAGTATAATTTATTTTATAATCTTTTGGTTTGCTCAAGCCTTGATCATAAAAATGTGGATTTTTACAAAAAGTTTTTAAATTATTTACTGAAAAAACTTTACCTGTCTCCATATTTCTTATCCATCTTTCGTTGCGAGAAATAGGTTTCCAATCGTCAAACGATGGAATATTTATATTATAACCTCTAGGGTATATACAATCATTCAGATTCACCCATTTAGATTCTTCTCTATTTAACTCTTTTAAAATTACTTCGGTCTGTATTTCCTCTATTGAGAAATTTTCTAGTCCAAACTTTTCAATAGACTCCCTTAAATACTTATTATGTGTTTCTTCTATGCCTTCGGGGTATCTTTTGTCAAGCGGTTGCGAGGATTGACCTACATAATCGGTATCCCAAGGCTTTAGGGATTTGTACAAAGGATGTGTGGGATCAAATCTTATTTGATTAGATATTTTATATATTATACCAACCGACTCATTCTGAATAACACTATCTCCCGAAAAATCAAATTGCTCAAAAAATACACTTTTTGTACTTATAAGTTTATTTGAATAACAATAGTAAAAAAAATTCTTAACCGCAGAGAAATATATATAGATAAGGTGATTAGATAATTTTTTTCTCGTAAGGTAAGAGGAATACGAGTTTAAATCTTCTTTAGTTATTTGCTCTAATATATAAGTTTCTTTATTAAAATTTTTTTTAGATTTTATCCAATTTATGAAATTATTAATAATATTTGATTTATTATTTGCATATTCATGACCTTTAAGGCTAAATAAATGATTATGAAAAAGCAATACCTCTCGTAGGGGATCAATCTCTAACTTATCTTTTACCCTTTTGTTAAATTTATATGTTTCTCTTGATAACAAAGGTAATTCATTATTACTTTTATATTCATCCAAGCCAAGTGGAGAAATAAAATTAAAATTTGTTTGATGAAACATTAATCATTTATCAATTTTCTAATTGCTAGGTCTTTAGCTTTCACTTCGCATTCCCACTTAGCTTCATTATTTGGATCAATAGCGATTATTGGAGGATAATTCTTAAAGCTAAAGTAATCTCCATGAGCGCGAGGGTTATTACTCCCATCGTTCCTACCCTCAGACCAATGAAAAACAGGAGCTATAAAATGAGAGCCTTCTATTAAATCTAAATTTCCTTGCTTGACCCATGTATAAGCACATCTTTCAGCTTGCCATTTTATGTTAAGAACCTCAGATGGATTGCAATTATCATGCAAATTATCATAACATATAGGTATATTTAAATCATATTTATTAAATAAATATTCACTAAATTTTAAAATATTATCTACATTCCAATGACCCCTATCTTCATTTTCTAATGTTAGTCGTTTTATTAATCCTTGATCACATCTCATTAAATTTTTATAAAATCTATCTGCAACTTCTGATATAACAAAATTATTAAGAGATTCGGCATCTATCTCTAGTTTTTTTGGAGTGCCTACACCACAATTGAGATGAATGTTTATAGGGGAAGTGTGATCTTGGGGTAAACCTAGCTTATCTAATATACTAGATTGAAAATTTAATTCCTTTATCGTTCTTTCTACGGATTTTTGATTAGTAGAGGCGAGAACGTTAAATTGATCGGGATGAGTGCTTATTGATATTTTAAATGATAAAGCCATTAAACCCGCAAGCCTTAACTCTTCTTTAATCCTAGGGTAATCAGAGAGGTCTTCAAGAGATATTTCCAAACTTTCATCGGTAACGAGAGGGAAAAGAGAAGAACTAACACGATAATGCCTAATATTTGTCCTAGCACAATGATTGATAATATATTGAGTAACAACAACATTATGCAAAATTCTTTCAGATAATTGACTAAGAGCTTCATTCCTACCTATTGTATTACACAAATCATTAAAACGTTTGCGGGTCATAGTTTTAAAAGAATATTTTGCCTTATCTTTTTCTTTAAGTTCTTCACTGATACAGGTTAAGCCTAATATTGTATTTGTCATAATTGTAGAATTATACTTTAATCACAAAGGGTTGTCAAGAAAAAAGTGTATAATATAGTTATGGAAGTAGAGTTATCTAATATTATTTTTATTATTTTAGGCGGAACAATTTCTATTGTAGCTTTTTTCTTGAAAAGAGAGAACGCTAGAATAGAAAGAATCGCTGAAAAATTAAGACGCATTGAAATCGCTTTAGCTGAAAATGGAGCTAGAGACTGCGAGAGGTGGATTCAAACACAAAGACTTCTAGAAGACAGAAGAGAAGATGTAATTAAAATATTTGAAAAATTAAACAACAAAAATTAAGCAGGAACTTTTTTCATAACTTCCCTACCTAATGGAGTTATCTTTCTTTTTACATCTATCTCCATTAAGTTTTGTCTTAAAAGATATTTTTCGTGATCGCATCTTAACGATGTAGCGCTCAATCCTGTTTTTGCTGCGAGCATAGACAAAGTGCAAGCACCTTTTTCCTTTAAAACTTCAAGTATTTGTTTCTCTGTGCAACTAATTCCAAAAGGTAAAACACCCAATATCTCACAAAATTTATTATAATGATACATTGTGAATTTTTTAACATTTTCAGAAGCTATATAAAGATTTATATCTTTAGCTTTCATGATCGCATTTCTAGCATTACCCCTCACCACACTACTAAGTTGAGTTAAAACATCTTTATTTACATCACACTCAATAGACAATGATAAAATCTCGCCTAATTCTTTAGGAGAATAAGAATCAAAATCAACAGAAGTTAGTCTGTCTTTTAATGGAGGAAACAATTTATCACTTTCTGTAGTCGCAAAAATAAAACTTTGATGTTTAAAATTAAATGGGAAGACTGTATCCTTCCAAGTAAAATCTCTAAGATGAGAGTGTCTAGTGTCTAATATGGATAGTAAAGCCATTGTTAAGTCATTTGGCAACGCATGAGCTTCATCGAACAAAACAGTTACTTCATTATTTAAAATATAAGGAATAAATATTTGATCGAAAAAACTATCGTTATTCTTAATGGTAGAACAATTAATTTCCATGATGGTTCTTTTGCTTCCATCTATATTAGTTAAATTTCTAGCATAAGCATTCGCAAACTCAGTCTTGCCTAACCCTTTTGCTCCAAAGAACCCAAGAAATGGATTCATTCTTGTTTTACGAAAAGCTTTTAAATAAAAATTAAGCTTTTTCTTTACATTTTTTTGTCCTACTAGATTTTTAAATGGATCTGTCATATTATTCCTCATCGTTGAATTTGTTAAGTGAAAATAGAATCTTATCAGACTCATCTTCTTTAGTCAAGTCTAATTTAGGTTTTTGTTTTGATATGGGGTCTTGAGATTCTCCCAAGTTATTTAAACCTAAATTTTCTAACCAAACCCTACTAACTAACATAGGAGTCTTTGACCCTATGAAACCGCTTAACTCATCGAAAGTGACCCTAACAAAGGAAGTCGCTCCACTCTTTCTACCACTACCAGATTTTCTAGTAGATCCATCTTTGTTATATGTTTGTTTTTTATTCTTCATGACAATACTATCGCATAAAACGCAATAGAGGTCAAGTTTTTTTTAAAAAATAAAAAAAATTAATCTATAAAGCTATCGGGTATCTTGTCGTTATCATCATCGTGAGATATAAAAGTAGCACTACTTTGCTCAGTTGATTCATACATGATTAGATCGGGAGACTTTTCATTAGACTTCATCTTATTTAAGAAGACTACTACCCTAATTTCTTTCTCTTCATCTGTGTCTTTATTGATTTTTAAAAATCCTGAATAGAATTGTTGGGATTTGCCTTCTTTTTTCCACAAAGCTCCCATTTCTCGTTTCCTCCATTCGGACGTTGGCTTAGTTTCTGTGCTGTGTGTATTATCCATAGTTTTATTATAAATATTTTTTGAAGTTTTGCAAGGTAAATTTAATATAGAAAATGAACCAAGAAGAAAAAAAATTAAATATGCAAATCAAAAAGTTGGAGAATGAAAATTCTGAGCTTAAAGTGCTGATTGATACTTTGCAAACCAATTTAAGAAGTGCCGTTTCTCAATTAGATGAAAACAAGAAAGAATCTATAATAGGCGTTCAGAGTTATAAATGGTGTGTTAATTGGCGACCTGCTTCAAGTTAGGAAGGGGGATCTTAAAATTGATACCACACTAGAAAATCCTCCTTGATCGAGGATGACGTTTTTAGCTTTTATCAAAGTTGAAAAATGATGGTCTATATTTTCTATTTCATCAGCCTTGTTACTAACAATATCACAATCAATTATTTTTTTTACATTTAAAAATATATTATTTAATAAATTTATATTTTCATTTACGTCTTTTTCTGAATATAAAAAAAGTTTTTTTTCTTTAAAGTCTCCAAAGTGCATAGTGCATACAAATTCAACTTTACTTATTTGGCTCTTTTTTAATTTGTTTTTTATGCATGATATCAAAGAGTCTTTATTAAATAACCAAAAATTACTTCTATCTTCTGCTGGTAATTGTACAATATCACCGCATCTTATCGTAACATAAAGAGTGTCGTTTTTTGGATTACAATCCATGTTTACGCAATTCCTTAATACATTAATATTTAAAATACCTCTTGGATGGGGTAATTCAACGTTTTTAAAAGGATCTAAAGATGGATGATCGAAATGGTTGAGGTATTTGAATAAAATACTTTTTCTATATTTAGGGCTTAATAATATAGACTCAGTATCATCCGCCCATCGGAAGCCTTGTCTGAAAACTATATCACCTATTCTGTAGTGACAATTAGACTTTAAGATTTTTACTTTTTCTATCATTTTTCACGCGATATTCTCGTTAATATATTTTTATTGACAAGATGTCCTCTTTTTGATCTTATCGCCCCAATAGATATATTAGTTTTTCTAGAGACCTCCTCACAAGAGAAACCCTTCAAGAACATTTCAAGTATTAAATCCTCAGTTTTTCTGTTGAATTTTTGGCTTGCAGGGCGTTCTTTTCTTAAAAAAGAACTAATGCCCAATCGAATCGAAGAAGATACTATTTGCCTATAAGTATATTTGTTTTTGAAAAAGATTTCAGCAACCGCTTTTGATGTAAATTGATAAGGATGAAGGTGTAGTATTTTTTTTAAATCTTCTCTGTCTTTATCTGTTATTGAGTCTTTTGAAGTTGTAAAAAACTGATCAACCGCCTCTTTGCCTTTTGATATTTTATCATAAGAATTGTCTTTTAATGACATTTTGCCAAAGTGATTTTTAATTTTGTTTTTAATTTCAATATAAATTATTGATATCATTTGATGTGTCACTTTTAGTTTTTCAGCAATCTCTATGTGTGTTAAACCTTTCTCTAGATATAAGAAAACTAACTTTTCTTTATCGGTTAAAACATTTGAATACTCTTTTATTATTTTTAATAAATATTCTTGCTTTTCGTTAGCATCAGACTCTTCAACTTCTTTATCCACTTCTCCCTCAGATTCGACCGCAACATCAAAAGAAGTTTTCCACTCTTCTCCGTCATAGAAATAACCATCTTGTCTTCTTTTATGGTAGGGTTTATTTATTATAGAATAATGACTCCACTTAATTAAATTTCTAGCATAAACAAAAGCAGAATGTTTGAAATTAGACTGATTAAACCCTTTATTTGAAATATATTCAATTAATTTTGACCTTTTTTTAAGCAAAGAAAGGTTTATTTCACTAGTAAGCTCTTCGGCAGTAAGCGAATGGATTGTGAATCTATATTTGCCTATAATTTTTTTCAAGTCTTCTTGGTAATCTTCCAACCAATTATTAAAACAATTTACCTGTTCATTAGAGGGTTCAAAAGAAGTTTCTATTTTTTCATTACCGAGTTCTTCTTTCGATTTTTTTACTTTGTTTGGTTTAGGCGTTCCGTTTAAGTCGAAATATTCATGAAGAGTTCCTGGTGCGTATGATGTTTCAAGCTTCATTTTACTTTGAAATATTTTGTAGGAAATTCTTTAGCCCAATTAACATCAGGTTTAGTTTCTACCATTAATTTTTTTAGATGCGAGGTTTTTATTCCCAAATAAAAAGCGGCATTTACTCTGCTATTTTCGCATAATTTTAATGCATTAATTATTTTGGGCTTCCAGAAAGCAAGTCTTATTTCTTTTTTTTGCCTTTTTGTTGCACACATATTTTCATATCTTTTTTTTTGTTGCGAAGAAGATAAGCTAGAAAAGGGAACATGACCTTTGGACATTAATTCCTTCATCACCCTAGATTGAGTCTTAGACCTTTCTTCTTTAGATACTCTAGGAGGCGGGTGTCTTTTTATTGGGTAGTGCTTGTTCCACCACTCCAATCCCTCTATTCTTTTCATCATTTTGTACAAATTACCTCTTCCTATGTTTAAATATTTTGCCGTGTGAAATCTGTTATTATCACAAGCCATAAGCGCTGAACTTATTCGAGTTTTTGTTTCCCTCATTTCGTCTTCGTCCCATTTAACCCATTTTGCTCCCGTCCACTTTTTTCCAACCCTTTCGCTTAGGGGTAAATGCTTGCCTTTTCTATGTATGGTTGAGTAGCTTTCAGATCCGCTTTTAAAGCCTATTGTTTTGAGGTGTTTGTAATTGGTAGCATTAAACCTATTACTCTTCCACTTTTCTCTCTTTATTTCTTTTTTAAATAAAAAATTATTTTCATTTGGAAATGATGCATCTTTTATTAGTTCCCAAGATTTGGTGGTCAATTTTCTGTTGTTATTGCCTTTATAGTTTCCATGTAGCATGAAGCCTTGTACCGCCTTTATTTTTACAGAGTCTTCAGCTAATCTTTTTGCTAAAAACTTTTTGGCATTTTTATAAGAATTTGCTTTTATAATGGTTTTGAAGTCTTTTTCAGAACCATCTTTATAGCATTCTGTATAATTTATATTCCAATATTGATCAAAATCAAAAAGAGTACTCCTGTAGACCTTTTGACAATTAACTTTTTTACGTTTTTTTCTCATGTTCAAAAAGGTTCATTATTGCCTCTTTCCCTTCTGGGATTTTATGCCAAGATTCATCTTTTAAGTAATCTTCCTTGACTCTGCACCTTAATTTTTTTTCTAACTGAATAACATTAAAACTTATAGCTTGATGTGTTACATTCATAACGTCAGCTATTGTAGTTTGATTATACCCTTTCAATAGTAAATGTATTAATTCAACATCGTTTGGAGTTAAGTGGTCACTGTAATTTTTAATTAATTTTAAAAAATATTTATGCTTGTGATCGTCGTCAAAAGTAAAACCCTTGTCTTCAACCCCTTTGGTTATTTCAAGCATCTCAAAGGTACTCTTGTATCCTTCTTCTGTTTTTACTTCAGAGTTATCCCTCCTTACTAAATATTTTTCTTGCGCTTTTCTGCACTGATACCAGCCAACTGCATTTTTTATAAAAGAACAAATTACAAATTTAAAAGATTCAAAAGAAAATTCAACAAATCTTTCGTCTCTATAGTTAACCACCTTCTCCTTGTCTTTTCTTATTAAATTATAGTTGAAGTCACTAACAATTTCATCTAGAGACATAAGGTGCGTGTTCCTTCTCTTTGAGGCTATTATCTTCTTTATATCTGGCTGGAATAAAGCCAAATATTCATAAAATTTTTTTTCTTCTGATTCAGTCATTATACAAAATTTTCTATCTTGGTTTTGTTTCTTTTAATTATTTCTTGAGGCGTTATATACTGAATATGAAACTTAAATAAATAATTATTTTCATTTGGAAAACTGCATTTTCTTATATCTTGCCAATCTTTTATATTAATTAAATTTAAATTTTTATTTGCAGATCTATTAAAATTAAAATTTGAATGAAACATCCACCCATTAATATTCTTCACGTTTATATTTGGATCGTCCTCTTTTAATTTTTGAGTTAATATCGATTTAGCGAAATCATAAGACCTTGCCTTAACAACAGAAACAAAAATATCTTCGGCTGATTTGTTTTTAAATATAGTATAGGTAAATTTCCAATATTGGTCGCATGAAAACCTTTTTAACCTAAATTTTGATTGTAATTTGGAATTATTCATCGTCTAAAGTTTCGTCAACAGAGTTTCTAAATGCTGGATTGTTTTCGTACTCACCGACAGATCTACCTATCTTAAATGAATACTTATCTATAAATATTACTGAAAGGCTTATAACCCAAAACCTAAAATCAGTTAATTCTAGAATAGTAAATAATAATATAAATACGATTGAATAAGGTAAAAACTTATTCATGATATATTCTATAGCTGCCGCGTCTACTTCTTTCATGTGTTTATTTGTTGTTTTAGTTTTTTTAACATCCTCCTTTTGAGGGAATAATAATTAACATTTGTTATGTTCATATGTCTCATTATAAAATTTTTACTTTTACCGCTCATTGATAATGAAAGAAAATGTTGTTGTTTTAATGATAGTGTTTTAAATGCTTTCTTTACTAGATCATCACGTTCTTTTTTTAATTCTAATTTTAAAACATCAGAAAAAGGCATTTTTTGATCAGTTTTTTCTAAACTATGTAAAAACGAATCCCCTGATACATCTTCTCTATTTCTTTTTCTTCGAGTTAAATAAGCCATTATTTGAAATCTTGTAATCTTCCAAGCCCAACTCCAAAAACTTTTATTTTTATTATATTCTTTATTTTTTTCTATCAAAATGTAAATTGATTTTTGACAAACATCTTCAGCATCTTGCTCGTTATATATTCTACTTTTGCAAAATTTTAATAAGTGAGGGCTAATTAATGTTAGCTTGCTGTCGTAAGATTCAGCTCTGTCAATTTGTTGTATTTTCACTACCTGCATTAAAGAATGTCTCATCTTCCCATTTATTTGAATATGGATTAAATTTTTCTATTGATATGTCTTGAGTTATTAAACCTTTATTTTTTAACATTGTTAAATGGTAGTCGAATGCTTCTTCTGCGTTCTTAGACATAAAGTAATGGTAGCTGTCATTAGCTATAGTGTCGGCTGTAGCATTATATTTTATTCTATACTCGTAAAGTTTTGGATAAGACTCTCTCTTCATTTTCTTCCCCCCAATATATTCCGTTAAATAATATAAATTTAACTTCCTCTCCTGATTCTAAATCCACGCCAACGGGATCACCTTCTTCTACGGGCAAGTCGGAGTCAGAGTAGTAAAATTCTTCATACTCTGAAGATTTTACCAATTCACATAATTTTATTTCTTTATTCATATTTGCTTTCTTTTGTTATTAAATCATCTTACCAATTTTTTCAATATTTGTCAAGACTTTTTTTTCTTTTTATTTTTATGAATATGTTACCCTCCAAATTCATAGCCGAAATGCTCTATGTCTTTTGCATATCGCTCTGCAACGATTTGCTTTGTTTCATCATCGTAATATTCAGTATAGTGTTTATTTTTTTCCTTACGAGCCTCTTTGTGCAATAGCTTGTTTTTGCAGTTGATGATCGCACAGACTTTGCCGTAATCCTCCTGTAAGTTTTCAAAGCGTCCAATAAAATTAAGCTCTTCATTTAGAATATTTAAATAAACTGCATTTTTAATTGGCTTAATGTTCTCTATATTACCTTTTGATCTAGGGTCTACTTCTATGCTTGAATATTGCTGAATATATTTACTAACATCGATCTTTCCGCCTTTTATTATACAGCCATAAAAGTTTTTATATTGTGACATTGATAGCATTCTACTCCAAGGATTTCTCACGAAAGAGAATTTAAAATAATCGTTCCAATAATCTTTGTATAAATGTTTCGCAGTGCTTGCTAAAACATGTTTTTCATCTTTAAAGTTACCAAACCTCCAATCGGGCTTAATGGACTGCTCTATTGATGTTCCTGCTGTTCTAGGAATGTGTATAAAAATACATTTGTGCTTGTGACAGATCATGGGCTAATTTAAAACATTTCTAATTGATCGCTACATTCTAACACGTCTTCACTGTCTTTGTCAAGTTGTTTTTTATTTCTTAACCAATTTCTTTGAGCCATACGAACAACAAAACGCACAAAAGCAAAAGCATATACTTTATTTAATTGAATATGACCATGAAACCCATCCTCTTCCATAATTGTAAAAATTTTGGTTTCTTCATCGTATTCAAACTCTGCATTTTTTAATTTTTTCCTAATCTTCATTAATACTTTTTATTATCTCAAAACACATTCTAGGTGGAAAACATTCTCCTAGGACTTTTCTAATAAACCCTTCTGAATATTTATTTTTAAATTTATTTAATAAATCACATGGAATTCCGCATAAAATAGCCAACTCCATGACCGATAAAACCCTCGCATCAGAATAAGTTCCATCTGACAATAGCCTTCCAGGGTGAACATTGTTTTGGCTTGATATTGCCCCATTGCACATGGTTACAGTAGGTGATGGCTTATCCCAATCTATCCTCTTGTATGTAGTCATAAAGCCCTTTATTCTTCTCCCATCTTTTTTTGGATAATGAATCTTATTGTTAAATGCAGTTTGACCTGTTGGAGTATTTTTCATCCAAATCACATGGTTGGAATTATGTTTTTTTGCGTAATGCCAAGGGTGATCGCTTGATCTACCAGACTCCAACGAAGGTAAGTGACCAATTGCATCTCTTACACTGATATTTTTTTCTTTAGGTTTTGGATGTTTCCATCTGCCATCTCTAGATATTAAACCTATAAACCTTTTTCTTGATTGAGGAGTGTTGTAGTCTTTCGCATTTAAAATGTCCCAATTTAAAACCCAAGGTTCTGGGATTTGAGATTCAATATATTTTATTATATTAACTATCTCTCCGTTGTTATTGATAAAAGTATTAGCCATGCCAGAAACATTTTCTATTAACATGTAGTCGGGTAATAATTCGTTAAAAACATCCATCGCATGCACTATTAATGAATTCCTACAATCGTCTGGCAATCTTTTTGCATTAGCGACACTCATGCCTTGGCACGGAGGGGTTGCTATAATTAAATCTATTCCCTCACCAACTACCGCATTAGGACACGCGTTGTAAATCTCTTCCTTAACCTCTTCCTTTGTTATATCGCCACAAATAACACTGCATTCTGGATGCATTTCTCTGTATAAATTGCACCTATCTTCATGCAGCTCATTCGCTACAACTAAATCTACCCCTATGTTGTTAAGATAAATTTCACCTATACCTACATTAGAGAATAAAGAAAGAGCTTTCATAGCCTTATATAATAAGGCGAAATAGACTATTTGTCAAGCAGAATTTTTATGTTTTAATATTTTTTCACACAAATCATAAAGATCTTTTAAACTTAAATCGCTTTTTGCGTTATTTGCTTCTTTTAAACAAATTTGTAAATTAGATAAATCATTTGTACCTCCCTTTGACGCGGGAATGATGTGGTCAAAGTGATATGTTTCAGGTTTGCTTAAGTCTATAGGGGTTCCAGTTAAGTAACAAGCAGGATTTTTTCCAAATTTATCTAAAACATCTTGCGTTGTAAAGTTTTTAGATAAATTATTAACTATAGTATGAGTTCTATTTTTAGGATTTCTCCTTTTAAAAGTTTTCAATTTTCCCCTAAACAAATCTTTAGAGGCTCTACATTTAAAAGCGCTTACTTTTCTTGATAACTTATGACCTTCAGAAGCATTCCTTTTTTTAACTCTTTTTTGTTCTGTCTTACCTTCTCCACAGTGATATGATATGACCGACTTAGAACAACCAAGCTCGTCCTGTATTTCTTTGTAAGTCCGCCCTTCCTTTCTTAATTTAAGGATATCTTGCTTTCTGGGCTGATTATTCTGCTTCCTCACATTCAATATTATTTTTAAAAAGTTCCCAAAACACAAAAGATATTAAATTTTTCTCAGATAGCTTGTGTCTATTTATAATATTTAAACTTGCTAAATATTCAATATTTATATCATTTCTGCATATTTCTTTAGATTCAGAATTGAATACTCCTATTTGAAATATACCTTCATCATCTCTAAAAACTAACAAATGGTCTTCTGAATCTGTATTGTTAATCTTGCTCGATTTAATGACTTCATATTTTTCTAAGAAAAATACTGAAATATTAGATATACTGGAGCTTTTAAAATCATGTTTTAGAAAATTTTTATATATGGAATTAAAAATAGAATTGTAACTGAATTTATTCGTTAATAGTTTTAAGCTTTTCATCATTTATCGTGAACTTAGCTCCAATAGTAGCTACTTGAATACCTTTGGTGAACCTTCCAAGTGTATCTCTGCTGCTAATGAATCTCCCGTTTTCATCTTTCTTGAAAACTTTTAGCTTTAAACCTTTATTCCAAGGAACGAAACCTTTTTTGAAGGTTCCATTGAAATTTCTTCTTTTGTGTTTTTTCGGTTTAAACCACTGGTTTTTGGGGATTTTACTAAGTTTGTGTCTGGTGTTGGGGTAGGATAGACCCAAAAGCCTTTCCCATTGTTTGTCTGTGATTTTTCTCCCTCTATATTTTGACTTTTTTATTGTTTCAATTCTTATGTTTTTTATCAAAAACCCTTTTAGGTCTTTTTTTATTTTTTTTAAAAAAATTTCTTTAGACTTTGATTTTGAATCTGTATTTATTAATGATTTATAAAAGCGTTTCTTGTCTATAGTTACACTAAAATAGATTATGAACAAATAATCTTTGTCTTTTTTCATATACTATATTATGACAATAAAACAGCCAAAAATCAACCCAAACAAAAACCCCCCTCTTTCGAGGGGGGTTAGATGGCTAATAGAACATAAGAAAGTCTATTAACCTTCAACCTTGCGACAGGAAATTCTACTTCTTGGAGCAGTTTCCATCAACCTGTTTTCCTAAAACGGAAACAAGCAAGACAAGGGTAACGATACCTGCGAGGCTCGCTCCTGGACCTACGAATCCAGCAACAATCGCCTGGAGATTGCCGATTATATCGATACCTGAACCTGCTCCAAAGACAACTTGGGATAGTACCAGGAGTCCAATTACGGAAACCAGTACGGCGCTAATGCCACAAACGGCACACTTAATTTTATTTACTACTTCGTTCATTTTGTTTTATTTTTATGTTAAAGTTTCTATCAATTAGAAAGAAACCGATAAAGAAATTCCCACAACAGATTCATCGCCATCGGCAATCAAATCAGAATCATAATAATCGTAAGACAAGGAAAGTTCTGCATTTTCAGAAACAGATCTTGAGGCAATCGCCCCAATTCCGTAATAATCTTCATTAACAGAAGTACTTGAATCTGTGTTGCCATACAAACCATGGACACAAATGTCAGCAATCTCAAGATCTAAACCGTGTTTTACAGACAACTCAAAAGTATATAGGTCATCGCTAGTATTCCTATAAACAGTTGCGGATGGAGACAAAACAGTATCGAGTCCAAGAGAAACTCTTGCATCAAGAACTGAATTCCCTGCTGGTTCTTCAAAATGCTCTAGACCTACATAAACATTTAATAGCTCTCCTAATTGCTTAGAAGCACCAAATTCAATGGTATATGCATCAGAACCTCCTGAGACTGATTGGTTTGTTGATGCTCCAACGGAGGCATCAAAACCAGCGACATCTGCTCCGACTGATGCTGACGCTTGAACAGCTTCACCCGAAAGGATTGCCCCTCTTCTGAAAAAATCAGATGTATAGCCAATAGAGGTAGAACCTGCTATTGCGACGTTAGAAATTAGACACAAAAGTGCCGTAATGTATGTTTTTGTTTTCATGATTTAATTATGTAATTAAAAATTATTCTTCGTCAAAAAAATTGTCATCTACTTCAAAATCGCAGTCTTCTCCTAATAATTCTGACTTTTTGTCCTCTATAATGTTTATTATATTAAGAATTTCTAGTTTTTTTTCTTCCAAAGCTCCAACCAAAGTAAAAGTGTTAATATCAAACTCTTCTAAATATCTTCTGGTAAGATCGTCTAAATCAAACCTAAATGCATCTGTTTGTTCGTTAAAATCCATTACTTTTTCCAAATAGCTGTTCTTTTTAATTTTTTAATATCGGAAGTTTTTATCAAAGATATTTCTTCATTATCTCTTCGCTGGTATATTCTATATTTAGCATATTTGCAAGATCCGACATATTCTTTATTTCTATCTATAAGGTGTTCGGCTAAATTACGCAAGGAGATTGTGTTGACAACAAGGAAGTAATCTTTTTTCTCAAATGCAATGTAGTCTGACTCTCCGTACATCCACCCATGAAACCCATCAGCAGTTTTAAATTCAACCCAAGTCCATTCGTCGTTATAATCTTTATCATATGCGCATACTTTCTTTCTGGACTTTACATCAAAACCTTTTGTTTGAGAATCTTTTTCTAAATAATAATCTACTCTTTTTATTTTATTTTCATGTATTGTGGATGGTTTTACCCTATATCCCCTGTTGCCCGCTAGGCATATAAATATCCTCTCAGCCTTGTTCCCAATCGAAGCTGCATTCCTTTTGTCGTATTTATGGGTAAACATTTATTTCAGTATAAAAAAAATATTAAATAAAGCAACGTTTTTAATTAAAAGCTTTTGGTTTCCACTCTTTTTTAATCTGTTTTGATATATAATCAAGGATAACATCTTCTTTATAGGCATCTATTCTATTATGTTTTTTTATATCAGGAAAGAGTTTTTTGAAATAATTTAAATCATAAAGATTAAATGGATTCCATCTTTTGTGACCAAGAGGTCTGGGGTCTTGAAGCTGTTTAAAAGAGTTTATCCCCAACTCATTTAACACCAATAAAGATAAATTGTTAAAATACTCGAAAGAGGGATGCGGGAAATTATTTTCGGTTAATAAAAGTTTTTTCCAGTTGTTCTCAATAAATTTTACAGAACTTAAAATTTTTGAATATACAAAGTTTTGGCGAGATTCTCTATTTTTTAACTCTTCTATTGATTTTTTATACTCTTCTTTCACGAGGTCTTCAACAAAAAGATCAAAACCATTATATAGGAAATCTAATATAGAGCTTGGGGTTTCGGCTATTTTATTATCGTATAGATGTTCTATGATTTCGTTGGCTTGATTGTACGGATCAAACCAAAAGTTAGTAAGACATAAGCTTTTCTTATTATGTTCATTAACAATATTTTCCGTACACAACTCTCTTGGAAAATTATCTGATTTAATTTCATGAAATATAATAATATCAGAAGAGTCTAAAGCCTTCTTAAAATTAACTAAATTACTTTTAAATACTGTTTCTGGAAAGAATTGAAATCTCTCCCAGTCATAATCAAGATTAATCCCGAAACTTTCAGGCTTTAATACATTATATTTAGATTTAAACTCTTCGTTTTTGAGTAAATATCTTTCGCACAATATTCCTAATTGACAATTCCCGTAAAAAAGTATATTTTTCATTAAAAAGAGTACTCAAACATCTCTATTGAATCTGAACCCATGTCTTCAATCATTTTTTTTGTTTCCAGATTATACATGTTTTTGTAATCACGGCTAATTCGTTTCGTTCCCTGATCATAACGAGTTATTTCTGGGTCTTTAATATCTATTTTGCCGCAAACATGAAGGAAATCATTCTCAAAATTTTCTTGTTTCACTATGAAATCCATGCAATATTTACCATTATGATAATAGAATGGTTCTATTTTTAGAAAACCCCTGTCGCCTTTAGATTTAAACTTATCATACTGTGATTTAACAAATTCATCAAAAGTATCTAAATTATTTTTTTTATAAAAATCTAAATTATGAGTTAATTCAAAGAAATATCGAGAAACGAATCGATCCCACGGATTTCTAACCAAACTAAACTTAAAAAAATCTTCATAATTTAGGTTTAACTTTTCTATTTCAATTATATTTTCAGTCAAAGATCTATGTAATAAGTTTTTATATCTTTTAAACATTTCACCACCCTGATGCTTCCATAAACCTATCCCTATTGCAATGCTAGCTCCAGCGCACTTCGGGGGGTGCGTAAATATATATTTCTTCCCTTCGTCAAACATTATATATAATAAGACATAACCATTAAAGTTCTAAAAGCTTTATTTCAGACCTGAAGGAGTCAAAAGAGTAAAAAGAACAGTCGTTTTTATTAAAAAAGTGGCACCAAAAAGCGAAGCCAGATGGTCTATTTCCAAATGGATATGACCCGACACTAACAACTATTTTAGAATAGTAAATTAAATAAAAATCACATAATGTGTAAAAAATATCAGCTTGATCTAAGTTCTGCATGCCCAAGTGACAAGGCGGTGAATCTATAAAGTCTATATCGATTTTATTTTTTAAAAAATATTTAAAACTCAAATGATCCGAAGAAACAAAGTCGAAACTAGAAATTGAACCCTCAAAACCTTTGTAAACTATTTTATATTTGCTTGAATCTGGCAATATTTTAAACCAAGAAGAAGGCGAAAAAGGGTGGGTGGAGTATTTCAAATAAAAGTCGTCAATAAATTTACTATCGACCATCATTCCGTCTCCGAACCTAGCATGAAGGGTTTTTCCAGAGAAATTGAAATTAGATTTTACAAAATTTAAAACATTACAGTCTGAAAGAAATATATATTCAAATGCAGAGGAGAGGCTATCTTTTGCTATAAATTTTAATGAAAAATCCCCATTAGTCATTAAATATAAGTTTTTTTCGGTTGAATTATGTACTAAAGTGTTTAATTCAGACCCCTCCACAAAAAGAATTTCATCAGGGACAATACCCTCAAAAGAAAAACAAGATGGATTCATGAATTTGCTTAACGAGTGATCGTCAAAATTTATATGAAATTTTATCCCCAAACTCTCGCATAAGAGAAAGCAATGCACGAACCCTCTTATAATATCCCCCATGCCACAAAAAGTGGGCTGTAAGCTTCCATTAACTAAAGCCTCATGCCTAAAACATAAAATTAAATTTTTAACCATCGCCTTTTAAAAGATTATGAGTTAAGAAATGTACAGAGTGTAGAAGTTCATCTATATTAGAGTTATCATTTTTTATACAATTTATAGATCTTAAAAACCTTTCTTCTTGATCTGGAAGAGATGACAGCCAATTTTGATTTGATAACATGTCTGAAACAGCTTGCCAAGCAACCCTTTTCACAAACCATTTTCTGTTTAATTGATTAGGCGAGACATAATGATGCACCGTGAAGTCTGGGCAGTAAAACACGTCTTCATCCTTAGCTATTCTATGAAGAAGCTCGTTCTCTTCTGAGCCGAGAAGAGATTCGTTGCCTCCTATTCTACCCAAGTAAGGCTTAAAAAAACCATAATCTATTATTTTTTTTGTTTTTATTAATAGATTAGCTCCAACAAGCCAAGACACCTCGCTTCCTAAGCGTTTTTTTTCAGGACCAAAATCAAGCATAGAAAGCAAAACCAAACAATTATTAGTTACCCAACTTGGTCGATCAACATAAGTCCAATCTGGTAGAACCTTTCCCCCCGCAGCAGAAACATTGGGATTTTTCGCCACAAAGCCTTTTAATGAGCTTGTGAAATCTTTTTTAATCGTTAAATCATCGTCAAGAAAATGAATATATTCTGTCTTGCACGAATTAACACATAAATTCCTTGATTCAGAAAGACCAAAACACTTTTTATTTAAAAAAATTGCATTATTGAATCCAGACAAATCCACATCTATCTTTAAGCCATTATTTTGAATGATTAGTTCGAAATCTTTATCTGATTGGTTTTTTAAATCTTCAACCAAATGTTTTATGTACTCTGGGTTATCGCGCGTACATATAGCTATAGTTATAGAACTGTTATGGTGCGTCATGAAGATTCGAACTTATGTTTACTTTGATTCGGAAATTTTTTTTTCAAATTCGGAAATTCTGAACTTGACATCATCAACCTCTTCCAAAATTTTTTCAGAATAGTCTTTTGTTTTATTTACATGCTGTAGTATTCTACAAGCAAGTTCTATAAGCTCTTCAGCCATCTTTAGCAAATACTTTTTGTCAAAATTTTTCACTATTATATATATGTATTATGCAACAAAAAAGCAACCAAGAAACTTCAACGAGAAATCCCGAATTTTTTATCAGTTTTGTTTTTTGGTTGCTTTAAATGGTGGAGGTGGCGGGATTTGAACCCGCGTCCTAATAGCCTTCAATCAGACACGTCTACAAGTTTAGTTAATTTTTTTTAAAGTTGTGATATTAACATCCAACTTCCTATTACAATTATTTGCCTCCGAATACTCAGCGGACTACAGTTTATTAACAGGTAAACTTTTTCTGTTTTTGCAGATTGATGACCCCTTATCCTTAATATCTGCGTCAAAAGGTAAGAGGTTAGCAGATTAAGCTGCTAAGGCGAGCTTGCGGCTTCTAAAACCAACACGCTTGGAAGCGATGCGGCTCTTGAAACTTAAAGCTCTAACACGATTTTTAGTCTTGCCATGTACAAGTTGCACTTTTTTGCGGAGCCAAGTGCGTCTCCGACTTGCGGTGCAAGAATCTAACTTTAGTCGAATCCAGAACACCCCCATAAATTTTCAAAGATCTAATATAGATTACAGTAGTTTTAAAAAAAAGCAATAAGTTTTTTAAAAGACGATAAGAAGTGTAATATAATTAATAATGACGTATAAAGTAGATTATCTATTAGAAAACAAAAAATCAATAACCCATAGCTCCAGATATTATAAAGCCTTAAACCCTGAGACTGCGATAGAAATGTTCAAAGCAACATGTGATTCGGGGTCGTTAACAGGCGAAAATGCAGAATTAAAAGCTGTATATTTCAAGAAAGAAAACAATACCTGGCAAAAAGTTTAAATTTTGTTAATAATAGAAGCAGAGCTTTGCGAACCGCCTAGCGAGGTGGTCTTGTTTAGAGACATTACTCTATATTCAAATTGTTTATTGGGTCGCCAAGTGCTCTTGGAATGCAAAAAAGAATATAGAGACTTCTATTATAAGTGGTTGAAAAATACAGGAGCTTATGATTTTGTATATGATTTCATAAAACCCAAATCAGAATACGGAATATCTATAAGAACCAAAAAAGAAATAGCAAACATACGAATAGAATCTATAAATTATAATAATTTAAATGATATAATCAGTAGGCTATCTATACTCTGCCCTCAATAACCTCCAACGGTCAGAATCAATAGGCTTACTACCTTCATTTATAGCGAAAAGCATTTTTACAATTTCATCTATGCTGTTATAGATATACTTATGCGGTAGCATTCCAAGCATCCAAAGAGGTGTTTTTGATTTTCCACCCTCCATGCTTATGAAAATAGGTTTTTTCATCTTAACCGCAGTCACTATTTCTTCTGCGGAACCCCACGAAGCCACTTCTGGAACCAAATGAGCTATTATAAAATCAGATCTGTCAACTAAGTTAAGATCATAAGATCTCACGGTTTTCATTTTATCAGAAACCCTGTCGTATTGTTTTGTATCCATCCATATTTCCATCTCTCGCCTCGAATCTTCATCTTCTTCAACGTCTTTTACAAATGGTTTTTTATACGGATCAAAGCAAGTAACTCCTATAGGGTTAAGGCTTTTAGTTACTTCAGACCTCCAATCCCTACCGCTTTTGTATTGCATGTGACCTACTAAGTAGGTCTTGGTTTTTTTTAACAAATTAAAACCTTTTCCACACTTATTATTAGACATGTATTAATTATTTTTTAAAATTTTTAAAAATTCTCTAGCATACTTTGGCGGTATGTCGGTATAACCAGACCAAGACGAAGGATCAATCGAAGAAGGAACCTTAAAAACCTCATCACGATGCCAACCTCTTAATGTATTTATGAAAGATTCAAAATTAGAAATACCAGACAAAGCGGCTTCGTTTTTGAGTATGCCCTGCGGCGACAAAGACTCTGATCCAAATTTCACAGGCTGAAGCGAATCTGATTTATCTATCTCGTCATCTCCAACAATATGTATATTAAGAAAATTTCTAACGCATCTAACGAATGCTCTATTGCAAGCGATTGTCTCTAGGAATTTTGTAGCAAAACTGCTTGTGTTTTCTAGAGTTGCATTAGCCATGTCTTGAAAAACAATAGATCCGCCACCTGTTTCGTAATTACCTATAAAGGTCATGGTACAACAAACAGCGACATGATTGAGTTCACATTTGTCAGAATAATAACTAACGCTTTCAAAACCCCTTAACCTAGCCAACTCTTTTATTCCACTTAATTTTATCAACAATTGATAATCTTTTAAACCCTCAACCGATCTTGGTACTGATTTTTTTCTAGACTCAAACCAACCTTTGTTAGGGAAAAGGTGTTCATCTTTTATCATTGACCTCCAATCAACAGATCCGTCATCATTAAAAATGTAATCTACATTTTCTAATAAGCCGTTTTCGTCTCTTTTGTATAAATCTGGACCAACTCCAGAACCCTTAACTTTTCTTTTTATTTTTACGACAGCTTCTTTCATTGAAGCTTCAATATCTTTACTTATTTTTACTTCCATTATTTTGTTTTATTGAGTATATATTCATAAAATCAATGTCTTCCCAAAAATCAGAAGTATCTATAAACTCTTGCAAGCCAGGTTTAATTTCTTTACCTGTAATCCAGTGAGCTTTACTTGCATAGTTTTTTCCCTTAGATATTAATATTTTGGATGAATTGATTAAATTAGAGTAACTCGAATCAATAGAAAAATCAACGTCTTTTTTAGTTGTCTTAGGATAGTACTCGATAATCTCATCTATAAATTTTAGCCTAATTTCAGAGAGTATATCCTTTTTACTTACAAAAATTTCGTAAGCTATATTCAAATCATTAAGATTTTTTATAAAACTTTCTTCTATTCCAGCATCTGCATTTATCGACACTCTAGAAACGGAGCCTTTTATGGCATTAAGAAGTTCTACTGAAAGGGTTTTGTCTGTTATTATTCCCAGCCTCCTGCCCTGCGAAAACTGAAAAATGTTTTGCTCATCAAAGGCTAAATCAGCTCGCAAATTAACCAAAGATCCTTTTAGAAAATTAGGATCTGGAGAGAAATCAGGAACCAACTCTATGGTTTTTGTATTACAAAGTTTTCCTGCGAAAATATGGTTTAATTCTCCTAAGTCATTTTTTATTTTAAGAGAACTTAGAGTTCTTTCGGCTATTACACAAGGCGATATGTTGTTTACAGTTTCCCCTGTGTCCATTTCAGAATAACTAGGCAACCTACCCTTCTTATCTGAGTCTATAAATTTATCAGATTTATTTTTCTTAAATGGATAAAGTTTAGATTCAAAAGAGGAAAAAAGGCAGACTTGTTTCACGTTGAAATGATAAGCGGTTAGAGAGAGAGTCCTTTCTGAACCTAAGTGCAACGAAGATTTGCTAATAATATAAGCGTCTTGATTGAACCCTTTTCCTCTATGATCAATGACTCCAGTTATTTCTGGGCTTTTGGCGTGACCTAATCTTATAATTTTTATGCCAGCTCTATCTAGGAAAGGCTTCATGAAATCAATAACTTCCTGCCAATTTTTATAATCTAATGCTGGGGTTAAAGCTGAAGCCTCAAAGGTTATATATTTATCATAAGTGATGGGAAAAAAACACTCATTAAAAAATGGTTTTCCAGCTTTAAGAGCTGAGTGCAAACTAAACCTTTCAAGTTTATTCATAGGTAGTAAAAGATTTATTTTCTATAGCTAAATAGTTAGATAATACATTGTTGAAGTTGTAACAAGCATCAAAGTAATTATCTTCTAACCCCGCACCAAGCATAATTTTTTCATCGTTCATCTCTGGTTGAAAAGGGATTACCTTAAATATATTAGGATTTGTTGAGACCATTTGAAAGAACTTAGGATCTGTTGCGAAAAAGATATCAAAGTCTGGGTTTTTTTTATTAAAATCACCCAGCAAAGAAGTCACTAGTAGGACGTCTTCTGGGTCAGAGTTTATGCAAAACAAAGCTTTTTTCTTGTTTGAAGTTTTTAGGATCGCACTAAAATCAACTGGAGCAGAAGATTTGCTAGAATCAATTTTAGAATTTTCACCAACAGCTACCGATTTAAAATGATTTAAAATATCCAATCTTTTTGCACCATTCTTAATTGAAGACATCCAATGTTTATGCCCTTCATCGTTGTGGTCCAGATCCACCTTAAGGACACCTTTATATATATCAATAAGCCATGAAGAGTCATCTTTTATCTCTGGCGGATTGTAATTTTCATTCCTTTTTTCTTGCTCAAATTTGAAATCATAATCAACTTGTGGGAAGGCATCTATTATGTCTTCTAGCTTCTTACCAATAACTTCGATTGAATAATTATTTATTACGAAATCTCTAGCTTTTTTACCTATAGAGCTTCTTTTAAGCAAATCCATTTTAAAAACTTTTTTAAGGTTTTTGGAAATGCTAGAAGCATATGTGCTAGCCTTTATGAATTGGGTTCCTGGCTCTCTATACTCAGACCAATCTAAGGGCATCCCGCCGCTTTCAGAAGTAGAACAATCTTCGCCACAAGAGTAATTTGTAACTAAAGTTATAAGCTCGCAAAGTTTTGCTTCTTGAATTGGAATCTCTTGACCTCCAGATGTAAACGGATGACAATAAACATCCATTAAATTATACACTTCATTTAACTGAGTCTCATTTACTCCTGCAGTTATAGAAACTGTGTTTTGAGATTTTTCAGATTTACAGAATGGGCATGTAAGATTTTGACCAGAAAAGGGTTTAACTTCATAATTCTTGCACTTAGGGCAATAGTACGTACAAAGAATGTCTGACGGGTCAATACCCTTCTCTTCTACTAACGACGGTATACTCCAACCTTCTGAAAAATTAGTATGAAGAAGTAGTTTGGCTTTGCTTTGAGGAAACTCTTTTTTAAAAAGCTTAAAACCTTCAATTAAATTTGGAACACTTTTTCTTAGTTGATTTCTAAAAACAAAACCTATAATGAATGATTCAGGGTCAATATTAAACTTTGATCTTAACGAGCTTTTTGCTTCATCGCCTAGGTTGGAAAAGTTTTTAGTATCGACAGCTCCATGCAGAGTTTTTATGTGATCGAGTCCATGATCTTTTTTCATAGATTTTTCCGCAAAACTAGCCCAGACGTAATAATTTTTTATTTTAGGAGCGGATTTTACTGCGTCAGCAAGTATCGGCAAACTATCTAAAGTAGTCCAAGCCATACAGTTTATCTTATTCCACCAAGGTTTTTTAGTCAAAGGAGATATGCCCCATATATCTTCAACACCCAAATAAACATCTGGCTTTTCTTCTTTTACTATTTTATCAATATTAAGAAAACCATACTGGGCACTACGAGCTAAATTAGGATCTTTATTTATTTTGTCTACAAGACTTTGATCTTCAGGGACTCCACCTATAGCTTTCCATGGTAATTTTTTTAAGTCTTTATGGTTTTCAGACACACCATTACTAACTTCAATTAAATCATACTTACCAGTTGACTGAAGATATTTTAATATATTTTTTGCATTTTTCCCAAAACCGCTTAAAATTTTAGAAAAATTACTATGGTATAAAACTTTCTTTTTTCCCATTAGAACGGTACATCTTCAAATTCTTCGGAAGCTTCGGAAGCTTCGGGAGTTTTTTCCTTTTTGCTTTTAGCTTCTGGCGGGTTGAGCCTAGAGGCCGCATAACTATTAGCGGCTTCCTGTATTTTATTCTCCAAAGAACTCTTTATGAAAATTTCAAAAAGGTTTTTTACGACCTCCACTTCTCCAGGATCCAGAGCAATTTTAATAGAGTTGCCTTTTCCTTTTGAGAGGGTAATTCCAAAAGCTGGAACATTAATAAAATCCTCTTCATACGTCTTTGAGGAAGGGTTGTATTTAGAAACTTTTGTAGATTTATCCCATGGAGTAAATTTTATTGTCGTACTGTTGCCATCAAAGGAATGAAAAGCAGTATACTCATATCTAGAATTGAAGGCACTAACAAAAGAGCCAGCTTCAGTTTCACTAATTTTTACATTAATAGTTTTTTGCGGGTTTTTTGCATTTCCCGAAAAAGACCCTGTCTTTTTTGAATCATCCCATGAAAATTGAGATATTGCGCTGATGTAAAAAACAGGAGCACCGCTTTTTTTGTCTGTTGATTTTTGGAAAGTGAAAGCTGATCCAGTATTTTTACTATTAGGTTTATATATTTGTAGTGACATTTTAATTATAGGTTATAAAGTATATCTAGTATAATATGTTCGTACTTTTTTTGCAAGTTAAATTGAGCTTCTTCTGCTGGTTCTATTTCAGAAGCTTCCTCCTCAAACTTAAGACGCAAATCTTTTGCTCCAGAAAAAAAGCACTCTTTGCCTTCGAAGAAATTACTTAACTGCTCTTTGTATTCGTCTGGAGCAATGCTAGAGCTAGGCTTTAAGCCCTTAGATTTAATGTAATCCTCTACCTCTTTACGAGAATTAAAAAGAAGCTCCTCCAGAGGATCCGCATAATTTGGAACCAACACAAGTTGAACCAGTTTATTACTACCTTTTTGAATTACAGTGCTTATTTTCGATTCCGAAAAGCCAGTTACCTTATTTTTTTTAAGGAATTTACAAAGACTCTCAACATCTGAATGAATGTCCCATTCTCTAGCTACATAGGAATCGTCAATTTTATTATACTCAACAATTCGGTCTTTAAGAATTGATAGTTGATACTTTTCAGTTACATTTTGTTTGATTTCTTCAGTCATTTATATCTTCTTTGTTTATTTTTAATGTGCCAGTTTTATTGATTATAATCCATCTAGATGCTATGTTTTCAACTTTTTTTTGCAATATTCTTTTTACTGGTCTGGCTCCTAATTCTTCTTTAAGAGCAAGGTCTGTCATGTAATCCATAGCCTCTTCCGATACAATCAATTCTATCTTACTCTGTTTTAGTTTTAATTGCAAGGCTTTTACTTTTAATTTTAAAACATTCTTTAATTGATCTTTGTCGAAATCATTAAAAACTACAATTTCATCTAGTCGGTTTATAAGCTCTGGTGTTAATGTTTTTTCAGCCTCTTCTCTAATTTTTAACCTTATTCCATCTGAGCTTGAGGTCTGGTTGAAGCCGAAGGACCCCCCTTTTGATAAGTTGAGGGCTCCAATATTTCCAGTCATTATAACTATACAATTACTAAAATCAGATAGCCTTCCGAAGTTGTCAGTCAACCTACCTTCTTCAAGCAACTGAAGCAATATATTTAAAACTTCAGGGTGAGCTTTTTCAACCTCATCAAATAATAAAACTGAGTAAGGTTTTAATTTTATCTTGTCTGTAAGTTGCCCTCCATCATCGTAACCAACGTATCCAGGAGCTGACCCTATGAGCCTTGATATGTTTATCTTTTCAGAGTATTCTGACATATCTATATGTATTAAATTATCTTCGCTCCCAAAATATTCTTTAGCGATTGTTTTTGCTAAATATGTTTTACCTACACCTGTTCGACCCAAAAACAAAAAGGAACCCATTGGTTTATTCTCATCAGAAAGACCACTTTTTGATCTAATTAAGCAATCTGAAATTGTTAGCACAGCTTCTTCCTGAGAGAAGACTGTTTTGTTTAAAGATTTGCTTAAATTTATGAGTTTTTCAGAGTCTTTTTGGGTTAAGTTTCCTACGGGGATTCCAGTTCTAGAAGAGATCACATCAAAGATATCCTCTTTAGTAACAAAGAATCTTGTTTTTTCGTATTTACTAGCCCATTTATCTAAAACAGATTTATATTTCTCTATCAACTTATCCTGCTTCATTGCAAATTTATTATCAGTACTTTCTGCATTATCCTCCTCCAGCATCAACAACTCTATTTGTTCCTCTAGATCTTTTGCCGACTGAGGTTTTGTGAAGTTTTTCATTTTAACTTTTGCTCCCGCTTGATCTATTATATCTATAGCTTTATCTGGGAGCTGTCTATCTGGTATATATCTGACCGACATATCAACAGCTAATTTTATAGAATTTTTTCTATAAGAAACATGATGGAATTTTTCATATTGCTCGATGATTCCATTAATAATTTTGTATGTTTGAGTCTGTGATGGCTGGTTTATCTCTATTCTTTCAAACCTTCTTTCTAAGGCAGAGTCTTTTGTAGTAAATTTTTTGTATTCTTTAGGGGTGGTAGCTCCAATGCACTTTATTCTGCTTCTAGCTAAAGCTGGTTTAAGTATATTTGCAGCATCCATACTTCCTTCAGCAGCACCAGCACCTATTATTGTATGTATTTCATCTATAAATAAAATAATATTCTGGTTTGATTCGACCTCTTGGATAATACCTTTTATTCTTTCTTCAAATTGACCACGATATTTTGTCCCAGCTATTATTCCAGCAAGATCAATTTCGTAAATGGTTTTATTTCCCAAAAAATTAGTACAACTTCCATTTACTATTGATTGAGCAAGCCCCTCTACAAGAGAAGTTTTTCCAGTACCTGGAGGTCCTACTAATATGGGATTATTTTTATTTCTTCTGCATAATATTTCAGATATTTTTTCTATCTCTTGTTCCTTACTTATTACTTTATCAAAAGCACCTTGTTGTGCTAATATATTATAATTTTTAGCATAAAGTTCTAAATTTGTTGAACTGGATGGGTCTTTTGTTTGAGGGGTGGATTCGAAGTTTTTAGGAATCCTGTTCTGTTTCCACTCCCCAGTGGAGAAAAAATTCCTCAACTTTTTAATCGCTTTCTTTAGGTCAACATCAAAAGTTTTTAAGAAGCCAGGTAGAGGAGAAGCATCAAAGGTAAGTAGGACATAAAATAAATGTTCAACCCCTATATAGTTGTGATCTAACTCTTCAGAGAAATCCTTAGCTGAAGTAAAAACCTCCTTAAAGTCAGAACAAAAAACAGAAGGTTTTTTATCTGCAGCAGCGGTGTCTTCGAAATCATTATCAATTTCGTTGTATACAAAAATTTTAAAATCTTCTAGTGGTATATTTAAATCTTGAAAAAAGTTAAGTATAGTTGATTGATCCGTATCCAAAATAGAATGAAGGAGATGGTTTAAACAAATATTTGTTGAGTTTAAATTCAGAGAAGTTTCTCTGGACAGGTTGATTATTTTTTGAACCCTAGGGGTTAAGTTGAATTTATTCATTTATCTTAAATCGGACAGTTTCATATAAATTTTTTCATCGACAATAGAAAGTTCTTCTAAGAAGATAATATCTTCTCCTTTTGAGCCTAAAAATATAACTATACTTGTTTTTTCTGGCATCTTAGATTTATTTTTAAATTTAGTAAAATTTTTAAACCTACCGTCAACCAATATAGCATCATACCTCCCGAATTCATCACTTAATGTTAGTTTTAAGTAATCATTTCCATTTTTACTTTTTCTAGAAAAGGAATCTTCAACAACAGCTATACATTTTATCTTATCACCCTTGCTTGCCGAGTAAACATCTAGCGAATTTTTTAAATTTTTATTATTACCAAAACAGTTTCTTAACTCATTACTATAACTAAATCCAAGTAAAGATTTTTCAAAATACCAATTAGCAAAGTCTTCATATTTTTTATTTTGCTCATATATTTTTTTGTAAGACTGGTATTTTTTCTTCAAAGTCTCAAATCTTGAAGGTTTAATTATAGGTTTGCCGTCATCACCTACCTTTTGATTTTTTACGGCAACATCAATAGAGCTTAATATATCAAAACTATACTCATCGCCAATCGAAGTGAAATTTCTTTTTTCTCTGTCGGTTAAAAGGTTAAAAACCTGTGCTTCAAGAACTAACCTAGGTCTATTGGTTTTAAAAGAAGACAAAGCTCCTGCTTGTATCAACGCAGAAAGAACTCCTATATTTAAACCAGAATCTTTTGCCGACATAAAAGTTTCATATTTATTAGGTTGATTTGATGATCTAAAGTCTTTCAAATAAGATAAAGATTTCTCACTTATGCCTTTTATACTATTCAGCCCAAACCTAATGTTTTTTCCCTCTTTAGAGAAGTCCATGTCCGATAAAGCTAGATCTGGAGGAAGCAACTCTATCCCAAAGAAGGATAACTCTTGGCTTATTTTACTTATCTCTTCTTGAGGACTGGGTTCGTATTTAGTCATCCTAAGTAAGCTTAAAAAGAACTCTTGTGGGAAATTAAATTTTAAATAACAAGTCCAAGCCGCCAAAAAAGAATAAGATATTGAGTGGCTTTTATTAAATGAATAGTTAGCACTATCTTCAGCTACCTTCCATAAAATATCAGACACAGATTGATCAAGATTTTTTTCTTTTACTTTTTTATCTATCTTTTTCTTCCATTTAGGCATTTGATCTACCTTTTTCTTTCCAACTATACGCCTCAATTCTTCTGACTCTTCCAGACTGAAGCCGACTTTTACAGCCATTTTCATCAACTGCTCTTGGTATAGAGGTATTCCTCCTGTATAGCCCAGAACATCATCAAAGAAGGGATGAATACTTTGTGAGTTACCAGTCTCTACATATCTCTGGTAATGGTCAACAAAATCCATAGCTCCTGGTCTCGCTATAGCAATTACAGCGCTAAGCTCTTCCAAGCTCCTTGGTTTTATTTTTTTACAAACCATATAGTTTGCACTAGCTTCTATCTGAAACAATCCATGAGGATTTTCTAACTTAGATAAGTGAGCAAATATTTTATCGGAAGATAAGTCTATATCGCCAGGTTCTATGTTTATAGATCGGCAAGTGTGATGAATTGCGGATAAAGTACGTAAGCCTAATATATCAAACTTCACCATTAACTCAGAGACCCAATTCATGTCATAACCGCTAACGAGGGAGCCATCATTCGTTTTTTGTAACGGACATATTTCCGAAATCTTATCATAGGATATAGCTATTCCAGAAGGATGCACTCCCACGTTTTTCTTTAAACCTTCTATCTTTAAACAAATATCGTATATTGCTTCATTTTTCTGAGAGAATTCTTTAAATTTTTCACTTTCGTTAATCGCTTTACCTAGCTTCATTACTACTCCATACTCTTTAGGGATCATGTCGCTAATTACATTAACCTCTTGTTCAGACATTTGCCCAGCAATTTTCCCGCATTCTTTAACGCAAAGCTTTCCGCTAAGAGTATTAAGTGTTAAAATTTTAGCAGTTCTTGATGGGTATTTTTTTTCTATATATTCAATAACTTTTTGCCTATGCTCATAAGCAATGTCATTATCTATATCAGCCAGCAAGCTTCCATCCAAATAAACAATTCCATCTTTTTCTGTCTTTTTTGCCCTGCTTTTTGAGACAAACCTTTCAAAGAAAAGTTCATACTTAATTGGGTCTACTTTTGTTACACCTATTAAGAATAAAACTAGAGAGCCTGCTGCGGAGCCCCTTCCAGGGCCTGTTGGAATACCCTCAATATGACAATAATTTATTATATCCCAGTTGAGTAAGATGTAATCTATAAAACCAAGAGATTTTAACGTATTAAGCTCTGAGTTTAGCCTATTTAAATAAATATTATTATTTTCATCTATATTTTTTAACTTAAAACCTTCTGTACATATTTTTTTTAAAAAATTGAAGTTGGATATTGATTTAGGTTTTATTTTTAAATCATTATAGTACTTATCATCTATTATGATTTCTGGCAATCTAACTCCTGGAGGAATACAACCTTCATACGAAGAGAAGTTTTCGTAAAATTTATTGTTTAAATCTCTAGCTGCCATAATATCTTATTCAATACTTCAAAAGTTTTTTCAACATCATAAAGAGCTTCGTGAAGTTTTTTATCATCAAACTCTAACGAGTAATCTTTGCAAAGTTGTTTTAAATTAGTTTTTATACCTCTAGTTCTCAAGTGATGAAGTTTGTATTGATAGCTTATTATACTGTCGTTTTTAGAGAAAGCAATATCATTTTTTATGCCTCTAGCCAAACAATTAGTATCTAAAATTCTATTTATATAAGAGTAGTCTGATTTTAACCCAAGCAACGCTCTATGTATGTTATGCATATAAACATCAAACCCAAGAATATTGTGGCCTACAATTAAATACTCTTCATCATATAAATATTTTTCAAATTCATTTAAACATTTTTTTGAGTCTTGCTTTAGTTTGTCGTATTTGGATTTAGAAAATTGAGTTATTCTTTCTGCTTCTTTAGACATTTTTAAATCATCCCAACTTAAGTAGAAATCATACTTGTTTATTACCTTACTGCCCTTTGCAATAATGAACCCTAACTGCCAAGGCTTATTACTGTAATGATTAAGGTTCAAATTACATGTTTCATAATCAAATATTAAATACTTTTGATTCTTTTTAAATCTTAATAATTCTTCATTCATCTTCTGTTTTAAAAGTTTTCTTTAAGTCTTCTATTAAATTAACCTTGCTTCCTTTAGGAAGTTTTTGATATTCTTTTTTAAGTCTTCTTAGCATCCTTTTATGTTCTTTTATAGAAGGGTCGTAGTTAATTATCTTTTTTATTTGTGATACTTTTTGCTTATTCATAATATTTCTCTGTATTTAACCCCTTCTTTTAATGATTTCAAAGAGCTTCCACCAGCATAACTTATGGAACTTTGTAAGTCTTGAGTTATTTCGCCAAACTTTTCGCCTATAGTCATGCTATTGCAAGTAATGTTTGTTAATCTTCCTTCTATATTATTACTGTGACCTTTGTTTTCTGCACTCGCAGAACCAAAGTATGCTTTGTGAGGGACATCATTAATAGTACTTGTAACTGCTGGGCTATCTGTACAAGCGGCAAATAAACCTCCAGCCATAGCCATCCTAGCTCCAGCAACTAGAGACTTTGCTATATCTCCGTTGCATTTTATTCCTCCATCAGCAATTATTGGAACAAATGTTCTATTATCTGATATAACATTAGAGCATTCTTGAACGCATGTAAACATAGGCATAGTAAATCCAGTTTTATCTTTAGTAGTACATGGAGAGCCCTGACCTATTCCGACTTTAACTATGTCTGCCCCCCAATTAGCCAACTCTTTAACCGCACATGAGCTAGCCACATTACCAGCAATAATTCTTGTCTTAGGTAAATGTTTTTTTATGTGATTAATCATCCCTTTCATTCTTTGACAATAACCATGAGCTATATCTATAGTGATAAAGTCAACTCTTAAATTAGAACACTTTGAGATTTTGGTTATTTCAAGCTTATCTTTGAGTTTTACACCAACACTAAAAGATATTGTATCCCAGCCTTCAGAATTTGCTAAGGCTACATCGTCCGACAAGTTGCTATCAAATCTATGCATAATATAAAAATAACCATGAGAACTCATCCACTTAGAAATGTTCATATCTATTACCGATTTCATATTTGCAGGGATAATTGGTAGTAAATATTTTTTACCAAATAAATCTATGGAAGTATCGCAGTCAGCTCTACTATGAACCTCACTGTAATTAGGTATTAAGCATATATCTGAGTATTTAAGAGCTTTCATGATCTAAATAACTTTCAAAGCAAAACTCATCACTAGAGCAGTGGTTCAAATTAGGGGTTTCCAAGCTAAGCGATCTTGTGGATGGACCTCTGTTGCACAAACATTTATAAGTCTGATAGGCGGAAAAATCTGATCTTTTATTATAATAAATACTTTTAACATCGTTTGTTTTAAATTTATTAACTTCACAATAATTGAGAACATGAGTCTTTATTAAATCATCAAAAGGAAGATTGTTCGACTCTATAAAGAAGGTTGGCTCAACAAAAGAAAACTCAGGAATACATTCATTGAAATACATAATGTTATTAAATATAAAAGAATCATAAAACGGTATAGCTAAAAAAAGGTTATCACTCCAAAGTTTTTTTAAATTTTTATAATCTATAAAACCTCCACCATCAACCTGAGAATAAGTATAAATTTTACTTAAAGACTTACATCCGAATTCGTTTTTAGCAAAAATTATAATTTTATGAGATGTTTTAGGATCTAAATTTTCTGCCACGGTTATTTTGATGCCATATATTAAATCAATACCTAACTCTTTGCAGTTACTAAAAGCTTCCATAAATCCGATCATGGAGTCTTCAACCAATACTAGTTTTGATAAACTGTTTTCGGATAAAATATTGAAAATGCTGGAATCTGGTTTTTCGGAAATTGATTTTAAATCCAAGCGAAGTATACTTTTCCCTATAGAAAAATCAGATTTAAATAAAGGTAACATGTATATATCATAGCATGGAACCTATATAAAAGTCAAGCCTATTTGTCAAAATCAATATTTGGGACGATTATTTTTTCCAAATATTGATATCCATCTTTATGCCTATAAACATTTTTTAGAATAGCAGCTTTGCATTCAAGTATTATTTTTCGCTTTTCTTCTTCCGTGAAAGAGTTAAACTTTTTAACACTTATCATGTTTTTATGAGTGTCTGGTTTGCCTGAATAAACCCACCTGTAGAACCATTGAAGCTGTTCGTTTGAGTAGCTATTGTCCTTGATAGCTTTTATGATAAGATCCCTGTTTGAAATCCAAACTAGATCAGGCTCTGGTTTGGGCTTAGGCTTTGGCTCTGGTTTAGGCTCTGGCCTAGGCTTTGGTTTAGGCTTAGGCTCTGGTTTAGGCTTAGGTTTAGGCTTAGGCTCTGGTTTAGGCTCTGGTTTAGGCTCTGGTTTAGGCTCTGGTTTAGGCTCTGGTTTAGGCTTAGGCTCTGGTTTAGGCTCTGGTTTAGGTTTGGGATTAGGAGTCTTTGTAATAAAACCCGAAGACGCACAGATAATCATAACAATAGCTAAAGGATCAAATACTAGAACTATTAAAAGTATTACAATTCTTATCGACCTATCTGTTCCTACTTCTGGACCTCCAAATTCAACTATCAATTCCGCTATATATTTTATTGGGCCAAGCTCATTCTCTATTGCCATGTTTTTTGATTCTAAATCAAACTTAAGGACACTTAAGGATTCTATAGCCGAAAGAGCATCTTTTATATTTTTCTCATGAATTGCTATTAAGTTTAAATCCGAAGTGCTTGTTTCGGGTCTTGAGTTTTGAGCCTCAGAAATTTTTAACCTTAAAGAATCCACTTTAGCATTGGCAGATTCTTTAGATTTAGAATTTCTTTCACTTATTTTTTTAATTTCACTAGAGATAAAATCTCTCTCCTCTTTTTGAGAAAGCTCAAGTGCTTGTATTTTTTTTGAACTACTAGAAAAGAAACCTTGTTTTTGATTTCTTAAGTCATCCATAGAACCGTCTAACCCTTTTAATCTTTCTCTTAGTTTTTCTAATTCAAGTGCGTTATTATTTATCTCTAAATCTAACCTTGAGTATATTAAAGATATATCAGAAGTTAAGGTTTTTTTAATTTCTAATCTTGTTTCTGAATCCTCTTCTTTAGAGGAATTTTTTTTGATAATAGATTCTCTTTCTCGCGTTATCTTTTCTTCTTCGAGAGCAGTCTTTCTTTCTATTTCTGAAATTTCTTGTTTTATGAATTTAGAACTAGCACCATGCTCTACATGAGACTTACTTAAGAAACCGAAGATTCCAGTACTAGTTATCCCCATTAGAGTTACAACAGAGAAACATAAATAAAATTTAGTTAATATAGATATAGATTTCCAGTTTCTATGAGCCCAGACTGCAACTATTATTTTTGCTACCTCAAGAGCGACAGCCATTGTAATTATCGAATATATAGACCCTGGAAATATATTAGAAAGACCTATTATACTAAAATAGGCAGCTATTGCTGACAAGGAAAGAGCTGAGAGTAGTAAGGCGTATGTCATTCTTCTGGAACTATAAGTGATGTATCAGGCCCATATGTTTCTTTATGATACTTACTTCTCATTACTGTTTGATGAAAGGTTGGGTTGGTTAAACCTTCGCTATGATCAGAAGTTTGTTTTAATTTTTCTATAGCCCTGTCTGGAAAAAAGATAACTGGCGGAGGTTCAATCGGATCTTCTACGGATTTGGCGCGAGTTGCAGAAGAGCTGCTTTTTTCAAATGTTCCATCTTCACTAATTATAGGTGCTGGCATATATTATATAATATATCGGAGCTTTAGATTTTAAAGTAATGGCTAAGAATTAAAAACCGATGGCAACGCCTACCTCAAAAGCAGGAACATCAAAGCCAAGGTCCGCGAATTCATCTTGCATTAAGGTAACCTCTCCGTAAAGAGTTACGTCAATATCCCTAGCTGCATCGTCCCAACTATATTGAACACCAATACAGATACCATAGTTGCTTTTTCTGCTGGTCTGACTATTGTAAGTATAGCTAGAGCCACCTCTGTTTCCAGCATTATTAGCACTACATGATTGCCAATTATAGGTCATTTGTTTTTGTTTCATTAACGCGAGACTCATTCCAAAACCTCTACTGTTATTCGGATTCATCGAGCCGAATTTAAGCGTTGGGGTAATCTGGTAGATTGGACTGCTGGTGGTAGAGCTTCCAGATTGATCTCCAGTAGCATCGTCTTGGTCAGAAGAAGCGGGAACCGCTCCGCCTGACGCTGTTGTGGGGGCTGGGGGTATGAGCAATGGCACGTAGTACGGCGCCTTGCCGTCGTCCTCTGGAGCGGCGTCCGCTCCTCCTCCTCCTGTTCCTGGTCCTCCTGGTGGTGGGGGCATTATTTACCCCTCCTATTGATTAAAATTTGATTTATTATTTTCATCTGATTAACGGATTAGACGTTTAAAAGGAAGCGATGTCGATTGGAAACCTGGAAAACTATCAGACACTGGAACCGCCTTCCTTATACCACATCCTACTTGTGGGTTTTTACTAACTTTTTGAACTACCAAATCTCCTATTTTAACATTAAGAGTTCTGCTCGATGTTATCCCCTCCTCCTCTATCAGTCTACCCATCTTATCTTTTAACTTCCTTGGATTAACTCCTTTGGGATAAGAATTTGGAGTAGTGCCTTTATAGGGAGTATTAGTAAAATGAGTCGCTGGAACAATTTTAAAGACAGTAGGCATCACTGGAATTTCTTTTTCTTTATCGTAATGAGATACTATTACATTATCGTCTATAACAATAGTATCCCTTTCTCTAGTAGCTCCTTCTGCCGTTACAACATCAAAAGGTTTTGTTTGATTGTAACTACCTTCTGTAGAGTAAGAGCCTGATACTGTAAATGATTGTCTATATATAGAATCATCTCCATCTTCACCCTGCTTGGGATCTAAATAAGTTTTATCTTTTTCTAATTTAAAATAATTTCCATAAATAAAATCAGATGCATTTGAAGCCCAAGAAGGAGCAGGCTCAAAAGGCATGTGTGTGTAACTTGTTCCATTATAAATGATGTCATTGTGCCCACGATCTCTAGTCGTAGTTCTTGGGTGTATTAATTTTAAATCCCCATCTGATTTTGGTCTATAATTACGATAACTAGCTTGGTCACCAACATATCTTTTTGCTGGATTAAAATCATATTGATAATAAATCCCTTTTACTTTCGAACAAATAACTTCAAAGTCCCATCCTGCTGCTGGTATTATATAGGCTTTTGTAGGGAATGAGTGATATTCAATAGCGTTTCTTTCAAAACCTTCTTCGTCTCTACTTTGAATGTTGAAATCAAACATCATGTTACAATTAAAAGCTTTTTTTGATGAATAATCTGAGTGACCGTCAAAATACTCAGCCACACCCTCGTCTAAAGTAATAACAAAAGCTCCTGTGTTTTCTGGCTGTATTGTTAACGGGAAGAAAACATTAGCATAATTACCCGTGTTATCTCCAAGAAAAAAACAAGAAGAAAAAGACTGGCCAGAACCAACTATTAAACCGTCTTCATCAATGCTTTGAGTTTGACGTGATCCAGTTGGGTCAAGATATTGCCTCATATGAGGGGGGAAACTCTCTTCGTTGTAGCTCTCAACAACTTCAAAATCTTGGGTCACTAGCTGAATGCCGCTACTTGATGTGCCATCTGGATTATAACAATAACCTGTCTCATAGGTCGCTGGAGCATTTGTTGTATGTATAGCCCAATCAGTTTCTATACAAGCAAGATTCCAATAATGATTACTAGCAACAACCCTAGGGTGTGTTTCTGGGGTGAAAGTATTAATTGCTGGAGCTAGGTCAAACCCACCACCCAAGACCTTTGAATTATTGTCAGACACATCAACAACAACATTTGTTGCGTTTCTTTGTGAAATACCGCTTGGGAGAAAGGAAAAATCGCTACCAATTTGAACTTCATCCATGGGGCAATGCAAATGATCCATTTCTTTAGATAATAAAAACGGAAATCCGTTAAAAAACCCCAGATCATGGAAGTCTTTAGCTGGATATCTAACTTCCTGTTTTTCATAAAAAGGCTTGGGAGCTAATTCGTTCTTTATAACAGGATACCCGTGCCTTCTTAAACTTTCGGGCAATGTATTTTGACCATACTTATTTGTGTAAGTCTCTGAAGCAAACGAATTTTCACCCGCAGGATTGGAGAAAAATACTTTAGGTGTAGTATTTCCTATTTTGCCAACTTGCCTGCTTCCAAAATTCCGTCTAATTCCAGCTCCCATATTAAACCTTTACTGTTTTAAATTTTATTTTATTACTTTTCTTTTTTAAAAGCAAATGTCCTTTTACAAAAATTAAATTATTGCTATCCTTATCTTTTAAAGTCGCCATGAATTAAATTACACCAAAAAACTTTGTTTGCTTTTGTTAAAATGGGGGCAGCCTTCGTAATCCCTCTCTTCAATAGATTGACCTTCTTTAAGTTTTATATCGCTTTTGGTTTTGTATGTTTTTAATATTTCGTTTTCCGAGTCCAAAACTGCATAATATTTAAAAGGCAACCTGTGTTCGCATATATAACTAGGAATCTTGCTTCCATCTGCAGTAAGCACATATTCTCCTTTTGATTTCTTGAACCCCTCTCTGCCGCACATCAAAGGCCCTCCGAATGTTTTATCGGAAGGGTATTCTTGGTTAGCTGCATAATCTCCCATTGCATCATTTTCGTCAAAATTTTCTAAGTAATTTTGTATTGTTGAAAGTTGATATTCAAAACCCTCTAATTCTTGCTCAGAAATTCTTTCCATTTTTACAACCCCAGGACCTGGGACTCCTAGCAAGTCTTCCTCTAAATTGAATTTTAAAAATAAAAACTCCACCTCTATTTCTTTTACTTTTGGATAAAGTTTTCTTACCGCCAAGCAATACATTAAGTTTTGCAAGTTATCAGTTATTTCTTTTCCTTTAAATAATTGCTTACTGGTTTTAAAATCCCTAATTACAGCCTTCTTGCCTCTATCATAAAGAAAAAGCTTATCTATGAAACCCCTAGTCTTATAAGACTTTCCCCCTTCCGATATTTTAAGCTCAAAAGATTCTTCTGAAATTCCTTTTGTCGGTTTTTTATTCTTTGCACCAAAAAAATCATACAAAAGACCTTTCAGTATCATCATATCCATCAACTCCATGTTTTCATCATCAGCAACCAATAATTTTTTAGCATGGTACTTGATTAATCTATAAACAGCTTTAGACGAATTAATGCTTCCAGATTTTATTATTGCATTATAATGTTTTTTGTGCTTCTTCTCTCCTAATAGCTCAAAAATCAAATGGCAAATCCACCCCCTGCTTGATCCTTCGTTCCCAGTTTGAGGCAACTTTAATACATAATTGGCCCAATACTTCCAAGAGCAGCCCTGTGCTGTTTTTATTTTACTAGCTGATAAGAATAAATCACTCATTATTAATTTCCTTTTTAAATTTTTTAATTTTTTTAATAAAACTTTCTGGTTGATCTCTAGATTCGCAGAATTTTTCCGCTTGCCTTACTATGTTATTATAATGCGAACTTCCTTTAATACTATATCTTTTCTTATCCCAAGAAGCAAAGTCGGACATAGACATATCTCCAAAATCATTTTTGTCTGGCAAGCATATAAAAATTTTATCATAATCAAACATAGTAAAGAGTTTGAAGAATATTTTTACAGCACCAAAAAGACCCACATTGAAATCTTTAGAATTGTCATTGTTTAAGCTTATGAAAATTTTAGAAGGATTACATTGAACAAGGTACGAGCAGAGGGATGGAGATATATCTGCACCAAAACAGCATAACGTATTCTTGTAATCGTTCTCATATAAAGATAAAACATCCCCTATACTCTCAACAAGAATAACTTCTTTCGAGTCTGTTATGAATTTTTGACTAATATGATGAGGGTATAACCATTTACTCTTTATTCCCATGTGTTTCCATTTAGGCGAGTTTTCACTAACGCCCATGTATCTACCAGAAAAACCATGTATTTTATTCTGCTTGTTGTATATTGGAAAAACAAACCTCTGGTACATTTTCCCCTCAGTACATAACCCTGCTTGAAAGGTAGATAAAGTTTTACTAGAGATGCCGCGCTTCTCATAAAAATCATAATGGGGTAAAAGCCTATTTAAGCAATCTTTATTATATGTTTTTTCCATTGTAACTCTTTCTTTTAGGGGATTGTAGGAGGAAAAATCCAATTGATTAATTTCTTTTATATATCCAGACGCTATATCATCATCATTTGTGCCCACTGTTAATTGAATAAGCTTCTTAAAAGGCATATATGGTGTTTGATTTACATAATCTTTCCAAACCCCGCTATTTTTATAAATTTGTATTGCTGTTTGATTGTCCCCTTGCCTGAATACCGCATTAGTCTGCCAGTATGGACCTCTATCGTTAAGTTTATACCCCAAAGATAAGAGGGTGTTTTCAATATCAAGCATGAGTATTCCTAGTCGTTAAATAAAGAAGGTAAGGAATCTTCTCCATCTTCTTCTGGGCTGATTCCTTCAACTCTTAAATGCTCAACCAAATCTCTCAAATCCCCTCTTTCCGTTATGTTGAAGTTATTAAAATCAAAATTTACATAATTCCTTCTTAAGCCACCATCAGCCATTCGAACTGGTTGAATCTCTCCCATTGGGTCTTGCCCTAAATGCCTAGATTTTATATTCGTCAATTTGTGTGTTCCGAAATTACTATGTTCAGCTATTTCTGCTGGCTCTTTGCCTCTTAACAAGAACATGTGAGAACAGAATTGAGTTATTCTATCTGACAAGGAAACTACCGTCTCATCCTCTACTATGTTATCTGAGCTTCTATTTCTACTTGTTCCTGTCCTATTCATCTGAACACTTGTTATCATTGATATTAAAGGCTTGCTGTCTTGCAGTATCTCTTTTGATATAAGTTTTTTAAACCTATCTACCATTTCGCCAACGATTTGCCATTCGTTTTTATTAGACTGTTTTTCGAAAGTTGTTTTTATGTAATCAAAACTAAAAACCATCTGATTTCCTCTTCCGACTTTTGAATAGTAAAACCTTTTTATTACATTCACCATTTCTTCTGTTGATAAACCACCGCAATTATAATAATAAAATTGCATAGATTTTATTGTTTTCCAGACTTTTCTTATTTTATTAACAACCTCATCTCCAGCCTGCCTCCACCTTCCAGTTTCAAGCAAGCTTAATTGAACTCCAGATAAAGCTGCACACTGCCTCATGGTTAATTCCTCAAGGCTCATTTCTCCATTATCAAAATGGAGCACAGGAACATGATCATTCATAGCTGAGACTTTAGTGCAGAAATCCATGCAAAATTGAGTTTTGCCTATACCAGATCTAGCGACAATCACAGTTATATTTCCTGGCCTAAGTAAGGATCCATAAATCTCATGAAGTCTTTGGTGAGGCCCTTCAAGACCAAAGTCATCAATTGGGTTATCTCCCCTTTCTTCAATTATCTCCTCCATTGTTTCGTAAATGTTTTGAGGAGCACCTTCTCCTGATTCATAAACATTAATATTGTCGTGGTAAATTTTGTCTGCAATTTCTACTATCTCTTGATATGAATCGGCATTACTTGACTGCATGGATTTATTTAAATCCTTGCCAACATCACAAATGCCTCTTCTAACAGTAAGGAGTTTTAGCTCTTTTGCCGTTTGTATTATTGATTTTTGACCGATCTTTCTCATAACGAGACCTTGTATATATTCAAGGCAGTCAAGACCCTCTTCGAATTTAATTCCCAATAGTTTTATTTTTTCCGCTATCAAGACCTCGTCCAAAGGTTTACCTTCCTCTATGAAAGACTTTGTTATTAAAAATATAGATTTATTAACACTACTATATTCTGAGTAAAAATCTTTTTCAGAGACAAATGCAGATATTTCAAAAAAAATATCTGGAAATTGTATTAATCCACTGAGCAAGTGTGCTTCTAAGTCGTAATTATATAATCGCATTCATTAATGCTAACATATAAGAACTTAAAAGTCAAGTTCAATCTTGGTTTTCTGAGATGTCTAAAGAAGTTTCACCTTCTTCCATCTGTATTAAATACTTTTCAAGACTTTTTCTTAATCCCATTTCTATTATTTGAGAACTAGCCCTGCAATATACCATAGCCTTACCTTGATCGTCTACATAACTTAAAACAAAACCAGAGTTTCCTTCCGCACCTCCTGTAAATTCATATAATTTATCAAGAAATTCTTTAGGGATTTGGAATTTAAACTCGCTTTCTGGATTGAATGAATCTTTCATTGTATAGTGTTATATAATATATACACTATAAATTAATTCCAAACTTTTCAAAAAGAGATTCGCTTAGAGTGTCGTTGTCATAAACTTCGACCAACTTAATATCATTTAATTCACAAAACTCTCGTTTCTGCTGATCCCTTCTTAGCTGATCCATATAATTCATTTTATGACCTCCGTGAAAAAATTTAACATATCTCCTGTGTTGAGCTCCCTGAACTTCTATAGATATTTTCTTTGTCGCATTATAAAAATCTAAGCTAAGTCTAGTTCCTGCGACAGGAAACTCTTCAAATACCACATGGTTTTCCCAATATTTTTTAAGAAATTGCTTTGTGCTGAATTGTATTTTACTTTTGCTTTTAGCCTCCCAGTCAATTATATATTTTCTTATCTTTGCGACTCTTTTTAAATTTCCGTGAAGCGTTTTAAATTTCATTTAAAAGTTAGAGGTGATATGTTCTAATATAAAGTCAGCAAATTCTTTATTATCCTCTATGAATTGTACTAATTTAGCCTCCCCTTGTATTTTTTCTAGACAATCTATTTTTTTAGATTTTGCCAGATCGATTATTTCTTGATCAAAAGATATCCAAGACCCTTTCTGCTCTATGAAGCCCCACAGTTTCATCATGTCTATAATTTCTCTTTCTATCCAAATGCTATTTCCTTTGGTCTTGCCATATCTTATAGGATACCTAACTACTGCACCCGTTTTTTCATTAATACTTTTCCTGAAAATTATTTTACAAAAATGGCCTATAGGTTGACCTTTGTCTTCAAGCTTTGATGCACTTGGGTTTGGGAAAATAATATCAGAGCTATATCTTTCTTGAAATTCTAGGATAAAATTTGAATAGTGTTTCACTGCATTACCCCCTGCTTGTTTTACCTTCGGACCGCCCCTGCTAGCATAAGGATTAGTTGCAACTTCTACTCTAACTTGAGATGTTAATATCATCATGTGACCCATTTTAGTTATAGGTAAAACCATTTTTTTCAAGAAAACAGAAGTGACTAAAGCTCCTCCAGCAACCTGTTCGCTTTCATCAAAAGGTTTATCGATGTCGCCAATTCTACATAAAGCATCGACACTATCTATAACAAATAAATATTTTTTATTATCATCATTTTCCTCAACCAGCATCCTTATTAATTGGAAAACTTTTTCAAAAACATTACAATCAAATCTAAAAAAACTTTCCTTATCTGTATTGATACCACTTCTTTCTAATATTTCTGGAGAAAGACGACCCTCGCTTCTGACATAAATTACCATACCTTTCTTGCCGAAATGTTCTTGAAAGTTCTTTGCTACCGTCAAGGCACAGCTAGTTTTGCCACCCTCATTTACTCCTGTAAAGCGATGTGCTCCAGAAGGCAGACCTCCTCCTAAAGCTAAATCAAGATTAATGCTACCTGATGAAATTTTATAATGCTCTTCTTCGTAATTATTATAATGAAAACCTTTGTTTTCTTTAGCTTCCAGAAATGATTCTATTTTTTTTAATGTTTCACTCATTTGTTAAAAATTGTTTGATTGTTTTTGGTTTTATTATTTTTCCGTAATCTTTTCCTGACTTATCTCCAATAATGACTTCTTTGTTTTCTGGTATAACGTATGAAAATTCTAGAAATTTACGCTTTAAAGTCCTCAACCCATAATCGCCTTTCAAAAAAAGAAGTGAATCGTATTTTTTTTTAAAATTTAAAAGTTTCCAGAAGTCCATGTCGGGGAAAAGCTCGTAAAGTTCGTTTAAGAATTTAATTTCCCTTGCCCAGAAATTTCTTTTATTATTTTTAGGCTCATAGAGTAGTTTTAATATTATGGACTTTTTTTCTCCTTGCTTAAGTTTCATTTTATAAAATACTATAACTAGATATCGATTAATAGTCAAGCTCAAACGCTGAGAAAGCAATTCTTTTCCACATCGAAATACATTAAATCCTCTTTGTTATTGTATCTCCCTTTAACCTTAGAGTATGATCCGCTAAAAGAAGAGTCATTGATTTTTATATTTTCACTAAAACCTCCAAAGGAATTAAAGTCGGACCTGTTGTAAGCAAATAATGTATTATTTTTATTTGAATAAAAATCTACAGAACCACCCTGCATTGTTAAGATTATTTCGTTTGTTATTTTAGGGCGAATGATATTAGAACTAGAGACTTTATTAAAATCATCAAAATATGAAAATATTTTTCCTTGGCTTGAGTAAATACAACTATTAATCATGCGAATTTTATCTTTAACATTTTTATACCTAAATATAGATACATAACTTGATCTAATATCCTCACTTAATGAAAAATCAATCCAACTAATATCAATATCGTCTCCAAAAAAAACAAAATTAAAATTTATGGCCCGTTCGTTTATTCTATTTGTATCTAATATGGATTTTAAATCGTTACTATTTATCGAATAGCAACTATTTATGACAAAGCAATAGCTGAGCTGTTTTCTTGATTTTTTGTTTTCTATATAAACATTATAATTAGCTCTTTCGTTTTCTCGTCCAGCAGGAGGGTGAAAGAGATGAAAACCTTTTAAGTCTTCAAAGACAAAAGGGTCTATGTGGGAAGCTTTTGTTTGAACAAAATCTAAGTCTTCCCATCCCCATCCAAGAAATTTATCATCAAACATCCCACAACTAATCAAGCTTGATTTTTTTATTATAAAAGAATGTTTTCCAAAATATTTACATGCTTGTTTTTCTGATATATCTATGCTTTTATTACTTATAACTTTTAAACTGTCTTCTTTGTTTAAGAGATATACACCACCAACAGGTCTTATTAATTCTTGAGAAGATATTCTAGATATTATATCTTCGAAAGGTAAGATAACATCGGCATCTAAGAACCAAACATATTCTGTTTTAACATAATCAACTGAAATGTTATACAATTTAGATTTATGAAAAACTGATTTGCAAAAGTAAGAAATATGTGTTAATTTTTCACCACTTATTACTTTTATTTTTTTAGAATTATTTTCGTTTATTTGCTCAACGACGACAACTGGTATATTTGTTTGATTAAGTAAAGAAAGGACTAATCTTAAATTTTTTTCTCTGAATGAACAAGACCTTAAATAAGATATTACAACAGTCGCCTTGTCTTTTGTTCTCAACATTATGATTTTTTAAAAATCATCTTCCAAAGAACCGCTTTGTTGATATTCCCTAACCCTGCGTTCGAAAAAGTTACCCATCGCTTGAACATCTACAGCCTCACCCAACCAAGGGAATGGGTTCTTATCGCTAGGAAATCTATATTCTAAACCTATAGCCTCCAACCTTCTATTGCCTATATAATGCATGTAATCTATGAACATCTCCGCGTTTAAACCTAATATTCCTGTTGGAAGAACGTCATGAGCATACGCAATTTCAAGATCAACCGCTTTTTTAATATGATCCACAAATTCGTCTTGAATTTTTTTAGTCCATATCGATGGGTTTTGCTCTATTAATGTATTAATTAAATATATCCCAAATGATATATGGGAACTTTCGTCTCGTAGAGTATATTTTATTTGGTCAGAAATTCCTTGAAGTTTATTTTGCCTGCCGAGAGCTAGTAACATAGCAAAACCACTAAAAAAGAAAGTGCCTTCGCAGACGACCCAATATGTTAAAAAGTTTCTAAGTATGTCTTGTTTACCCTCTTTTGTGTGAGGTTGAAAGTCTACACTAGTAATATCATTAGTGATTTCCATTAAGAAATCATCTTTAGCTTTTATACTTGGTATCGTCTCATAAGCAGCAAACACTTCATCTATGTCTAAGTCTAGACTATCACATATATAAACTATCGTAAGGTTGTGAAGGCTTTCTTCAAAAGCTTGACGAAGGATGTACTGGCGACACTCAGCATCCGTAATATATCGAAAGGCAGAAAGAAGCAAATTGTTACCAACCAAAGACTCGCTTCCAGCAAAAAATCCAAGACAACGTTTGACAAGTAATTTTTCATCTTCAGTAATTTCATTATTTTTCCATTGAGCTATATCATTTTGCATAGATATTTCCGTAGGCATCCAATTATTTGCGCAACTTTTTAGGAATAAATCCCATGCAAATTTATGTTTGTGAGGTAAGATTCGGTTGACTCCAGCTACATCTTTACCTAAAAGGTTTGTTGATTTATCATTCATAATTATTAATATAACGACTATAACGCATATTAAGGTTCAAGTCAAGCTGTATTTATTTTATACGAACTTCTTTCCAAGCAACTTTTCCATCTAAAATTTGATCTCTAATTTTTCTTTGCTTAGTGCTTAACTGACTTTTGCCGCTTTTGACTTCTATGAATGTAACTTCATCTTGACCAAAAGAAATATAATCAATCGGCTGACCTAGAAAGCTACATTCTTCTGGCTCGAATTCAAATTGATCTAAGAAAGGGGCTAGTGTTTCTGCAATATGACCAAGCCTGACTTCACTACTTTTTTTCTGAGAGGTGACTTTAGTTTTTAAACCTCTTTGTTCTTCCAAATCTTCTGTAATCTTTGCTATAGAAACCTCAAAATATTTTTCTTTAGTTTGTATTTCTCTCTTCTTTTCCTCCATAGAATTTCTTTCATGATTAAAAGATTCTTTTAATGATTCCATACTAATTCTATGCTGACTTTCTTTTAGCTCTAAATTTTTTTCTAAATCTTTAAATCTAGCTTCGATTAAAAAATTATCATTTTCTATACCTTTTAAATATTTAAAAGTTTTTTTAAATTTTAAATAGAATGAAATAGCAAAAATAGAAGAGAATATTGTTAAGAAACAAAGTATCAAGTCCACAAGCTATACAAAAGTTTTAAAATGTTTTATGGTGGGAATATCGAAACCCCACTTTTTCGCAAGATAAGATTCTAAAAACTCTCCATCTTGTGCAAAATCATCATACAATATAATTTCTCCGAATCCTCCTTCTAAAGTTTGTCCCCCATGGATATTACTTCCCCAAAAAATCCCTCCATTACCTGTTTCTTCATTGGTTACATTTTGAACAGAAGCTCTAGTGGTTGTCTTAATTTCTGCACCATTTAATCGAGAGATTTGTTTACCATTTTTAATGTGAAAATTTAACAATAAATTTACTGGGTTATCAAATTGTTTTCCAGCCTCAGTCTCAGTGAAATTAAATGCGTTGCCTAATCCCGCATTAGAGTAAGCAGGATTTGCTCCGCTTTCGCCGCCTTTTCTCAAAAAGAATCTAGGAGTTCCAGAATTATGAACTCCATTTTGAGCCGCTTCAAAAATAAAATCTTGAGAATCAATATCTCCTAGATTAGATTTCATATGATGTAAAACCATCAGTATATTTAATTCACCAGAAGTGAAATCGTGAGAAAAACCATAACTTCTAAATGTACAATTATCATGGCTGACTCCTCTGTCATAAAAGAAAACATTTCTAAACCCACCATCATCAAATTTTATTTTATCAATTGTTGGTGATCTATCTATCCCCTTGCTAGGGGCAAGATCATAAGAGCCAGATTTATCATTAGCACTCAAAATTCTTCCATCTGAATTTAATTCATAAGATCGAGGGTCTGCCGCATCATACCACGAAATAATATTTCCGCTTAATGAATTTGACTTAGGGTTGAATCTTGATGGTCTAAAACCTTCATCAAAACTGTCTTGTATAAAACCATTATCACCAAAAAGATTAGCTTTTCTAAAAAGCTCTCTACCTGTATGGTTCTCGAAATATTCTATATCCCCTTCAGAAGCTCCGTTCAGTAAGTTTTTTGCAGTAGTGACCCAAGTAGCTCTCTTGGAGATAAATTCAGATTTAGAAGCTTGGTGTATTGTGTTATTTAATTCCTGAAGGTTCATGTGAGATATTACACGAAATCAGCGCCTCTTGCTAGGAATAGCGTAAAATCCAACAACCATGAAGCATAAATCTATAAAAGAGCTAAGCATTAACCCGCCTGTCAGGGTGACAACCTCCCAATCTTTTCCACCAACAATCCAACTAAAAAACCCCCACTTGGAATTTTCACCTCTTGGCACTATGATATCATAAGTTATATATGGATTATGAGCATAGTAAATCATGAGATAGCATAATGTAAAAGTAATACTCATAAATAAAATTCTACGAGTTACTTTTACAAAAGGATCTGAAGCTTGCGAGGCTTGATTCTTAGCCATAGCTTCAAACATCTTTTCGTCTCTTAAGGCAAGCATCATTTGATCTTGCCTTTTTTGCTCCAACCACGCATTTACGAGGTTGCAAGCGAGTTTTATCCCCGCACCTAAAACAGTATTTAGGATAGGACCCATTACAGTTTAAATGCTGTCGAAAGCTTCTTTACTGCAAAACTTAGTCAATTTTGTTCCATCTTCATCAACAGCAGCAAAAGCATATCTAGTGGTCTTTTTTCCAGCTTTCGAAGTTCTTTCATAAGTTTTCTTTTCCACTTTAGATTCGTCAACACTTACTTTAGCTTTTTTTCTTACATTATAAAATTCAATCATATTATTTTTTGGGTTGTCCTTCTTGTGTATAGTATACTAGTTGTTATTTTTTTCAACATATTTTTTTAATTCCCCCCAAAGTTTTTCTTCTTTTTTGTAAGGAAAGGAATCAAGAGAGCCAATGTCCCACCATAAATAAGCAACATGCTCAAAGTTTAATTTAACCTTTGGGGTTTTTCTTAGCTCCGCAAAATGAATATGAAGATTCCACCCAGAAGAGTTGCAAATGCTAGAAAAATATTCAATAGAACTTGGTTTTATTTTTATACGAGCCTCTTCGTAAGATTCTCTTATTGCGCAATCAATGCTAGCCTCCCCATCTTCTTGAGAACCGCACAAAAAAGACCAATACCCGCCGTATGAAATTTTATTTTTTGAAATAGGGCAAATTTCAGACCTTTTTACTAATAAAATTTTGTTTTCACTTACAACAAAAACACCTGCAGCATCGTTTTTTACTGACATGATTCGCAGCTCTCGCCAGATTGCATAGCATTTATACTACATGCAGAAGGTTCATCATTCTCTACTTCTTTAGAATTTTCTTTATTAGACTTCTCCACTTTACTTGCCGCTCTATTTCTCAAATAATATGTAGTTTTTAATCCAGCTTTCCAGCTAGCAAAGTAAATATCATTTAAGTATTTTAAAGATGTAGTTTTATTATAAAGATTAAAACTGACAGCTTGATCTATCCATTTTTGGCGAGAAGAATTACATTCTATAAGTTTAAACATATCTCTATCGAATGCAGTTTTATATTTTTCCTTAAGATCTTCTGGGATATTTTCGCTTGCTAAAGACAAGTCTCCGTCTATGCTTTTTATAAAAGAAGACATCTCCGCATTCCAAATACCTTTTTCTTTCATGTCTTTTATGAAATGTTCATTTGTTATATAGAAATTACCACTTTTGTTTTCATAAACAAATAATACCGAAAAGTTGGGCTCTATACTCTGTTCAACTCCGTTAATATAACCGATAGTTGCTGTTGGAGCTATCGCCATTACATTGGAATTCCTCATTCCGTATTGACTAATGTGTTTCCTAACTTCTTCCCATTTTTTAAATGTTTCAGAGCCTTTTTCTTTTTTACCTCTGTAGCTCATTAAGTTATTATAAGAATCAATAGGTAATATATTCGAGCTCCACAAAGAACCTTCGTAAGTTTTGTAAAAACCCCTTTCTTTTGCCAACAAAGAACTCGCATAAATTGCATTCATTGAATAAAACTCAAAAAGATTATCATTAAATTTTACAGACTCATCGCTGTCTATTTTTATATTTAATTTATGGAGAACGTCGTGAACAGCCATCATTCCCAATCCAATCGGGCGATGTTTTAAATTTGAACTAGACGCCTCTTTAGTTGGGTAAAAGTTAAGATCAATAACGTTATCTAATATTCTAATAGCCGTATGAATGGTAGATTCTAATTTTTCATAATCAATAACCCACTTAGGTTGTCCGTGAATTTCTTTCTCTATTAAGTGATTTAATAGATTAATAGAACCAAGATTACAAACAGCAGTTTCTCCTATTTTTGTTTTTTCCCCGCTTTTGTATTCAGAAGCTTTTGTGTGCAAAGTGATTTCCGTGCATAGGTTTGAACTGTGAACCACTCCTTCGTGCTGATTTGTGTAACGGATGTTGCATGGGTCTTTAAAAGTGTTCCAAGGGTGAGATGTTTCAAAAAGAACTTTTAACATTTTTTTCCACAATTCTTTTGCAGGAATTATTCGATAGTTTTTTATCAAACCTTTTTTCGCATCATCACATAGCTTATTATAGCGATCATCGAAATCTTTCCCAAAACAATCGTGTAAAGTTTTTCCATCTTCACCTGCAGTATCTCTTGGGTCGAAAAAATACCAAACATCTTCTTCCTCTACCCTACGCATGAATTCATCGGGAACCCAAGAAGCAGTGTTCATATCATGACACCTAAGTCTCTCATCGCCAGTATTCCTTCTTAGGTTTAAGAAATCTTCAAAATCTAGATGCCAAGGCTCTAAATATGCACAGCCAGCACCTGGACGCTTGCCCCCTTGATTTACCGCAACTAGTAAATCATTATATATTTTAAGCCAAGGAACAAGTCCGCTAGATATACCATTAGTCCCTTGAATATGAGAGCCTGTTGAACGAAAGGGGGTAACATCGAGACCAAGTCCTCCAGCAAATTTTGATTTACGAGCCTCTTGCCAAGCTCCATCAAAAATGCCATCTATGCTATCGTCAAAAGTATTAAGATAACAAGAGCTTAATTGAGAATGTTTTGTTCCACTATTAAAAAGAGTCGGTGTTGATGGGGTATATAGCATTTTACTAAACAAATCATAAAACTCTATAGCTTTTTCTTCTTTATTAATTTCGTTTAAAGATAAACCCATAGCAACCCTCATCCAAAAAGATTGAGGAGCCTCCATTATCTTGTTATCAGATCTGATAAAGTATCGATCTGATAGAATTTGTATTCCTAGATATTTAAAATTATAATCTCTTCTGATTTTTAGAGCTTCTGATAATTTTACAAGATCAAAATCTAAAAGCTTTTCGTTTAACCTGTCTTCTTTTACTAACTTTTTAATTCCTTGAATAAAACTTTTTCTATATTGTAGCTTGAATGTGTCGGAATCAACCCCTTCCTTAAATACTTCTTTATATAAAGTATTGAGAAGTAACTGAGCTGTTGCTTTGGAATAGTTAGGCTCCTTTTCTATCTTTTCTCTTGCTGATAATATTAAAGCTTGGTCGATTTCTTTAGTAGTGATCTTATCGAACAATTGAAGTTGAGCATCTAACACTATTTCGCTAGCTGAAACATCCTCTATGTCTTGACACGCTCTCTGAGTGCTTAAATTTATTTTTTCTACTTGAAATTTTTCCAACCTTCCGTTTCTTTTTTTTACATTTATTTCCATAAAATTGTTTACACCAATAGGCGGGGTTATTTTGTTGACGAATTTAAAACTGACATGTTTGAATCTTATACAAAAGACCCAACAAAGTCAAGAAAATAAATTACAAATTATTCAGAAACCATGAATATGTTTTAGTAATTCCTTCTTCAAGAGAGGTTTGCGGATAAAAACCTAAACCGTTAATTCTTGAGTTGTCCATTTTTTTTCTAAAAGTTCCGTCAGGTTTATTTTTATCAAAAATAATATCCCCTTTATATTTTAAAATTTTTTTAATTTTTAATAAAAGATCTAGGATGGAAAGTTCTTCATCTGATCCACAGTTTATATGAGAAATTTTTTGAGAATAAATCTGTTCTGCATCTACATTCTCTATGCAATATAATATAGCATCAGCCAAATCTTCGCAAAACAAAAACTCTCTTAAAGGTTTTCCGCTCCCCCAAAGTTCTATTGATTTTTTGTTTTCGACCTTAGCTGAATGAACTTTATTAATTAACGCAGGGAGAACATGTGAAGATTTTAAATCAAAATTGTCATTTGGTCCATATAGATTACAGGGCATTATTGAATAAAAATTAGACCCATGTTGATTATAAAAACTTTCACACATTTTTAAAGTTGCAATTTTAGCTATAGCATAAGCTTCATTTGTAGGCTCCAAATATCCAGAGAGTAAGTCTTCCTCTTTTATGGGTTCCTTAAATGTGTTTGGATATATACAAGACGACCCTAAGTTGATAAGTTTTTTTATTCCATAAGCATGACAAGCATTAACTATGTTTGCTCCTATTGATATATTATCTGAGATGAAATCTGCTTTGTAATTGTTATTAGCAAGTATCCCACCAACTTTAGCAGCGCAGAGTATCACTGTATCAAAATTAATATTCTTAAAGAAATTTAGAACATCAGATTGTTTTCTCAAATCTAGCTCGCATCTAGACCTTGTTATTATATTTGAGTAGCCAGATTCGGTAAGTTTTTTGTGTACGGCAGATCCCACCATACCTCCATGGCCTGCAAGAAATATAGTTTTACTCACTAGATAATTTTGTATAATCGCTTTGATACATTTTGTTTACTAAACCTTTAAAATCTGTTTTTCTTTTCCAGTTCAATTCTTCTTCCGCTTTAGTAGGGTCGCCACAGAGCTCATAAACCTCCGCTGGTCTGTAAAATTTAGGATCAACCGACATGATTAAGTGTCCCCCTTTCTTACTATAATATTTTTCAGAATCGCTTTCGCCTGTTTTGTAAAAATCTATGTTTGCGCATTTTAATGATTCTTCTAAAAATTCTCTTATAGTGTGCATTTCTCCGCTAGCTAAAACATAATTGCGAGGGTCACCAGTTTGATTCAACATTAACCAAACACCCTCCATGAAATCTTCTGCATCACTCCAATCTCTTTGAGCGTCTAAGTTTCCTAGAGAAAAATATGGGATCTCTACAGAATGTAAGTTCGATTTTTCTAAAGCTATTTTAAATTTAGCAATATTATAAGTAATTTTTCTAGTAACAAAATCAATGCCTCGCCTAATTCCTTCATGGTTGAATAACCACCCCTGAACCGCGTATAAATTGTAGGACTCTTTGTAGACTCTAACTATATGCCTAGCAGCACACTTGGCTGCTCCGTAGGGGGATTGGGGCCGAAGAGGGTGCTCATCATTTTGAGGGCTATAAACTACATCCCCAAACTCCTCAGAAGAACCAGCATTATAGAATCTGCATTTAGGGGCAAACCTTCTTATTGATTCTAGTATATGTAAAACTGCATCTGCGTCCGTACCCCATGTTTGAATGGGGTACTTCCAGCTTCCAGCAACAAAAGACTGAGCGGCAAAATTAATAAAATAATCAGGATCTATATCTATTATGCAATCTCTAATACTATGCGCATCATTCAAGTCAAGATCAATAATCTCAAAATAAGGATTACCCTCAAGATGAGCTATATTTTCATGATTTTTTACGCTCAACCTTCTAACTGATCCGTAAATTTTAAAATCAGTTTTTCCAAATTCTTTAGTGAATAAATTTATCAAATAATCACACATAAGACTTCCGTCTTGACCTGTTATTCCAGTTACTAATATTTTTTTCATGTTATATGTTTATGTTTTTAATCCAATTAGGTATCCAGTCTTCGACTAGAACCGTAGGTTTCCAGCCTAAAAGTTTTTTTGCTTTCGAATTATCTGCCAATGTTTGCTTCGGTTCAAGCCTTTCAGGCAAGTACTCTCTTTCTCCACCGATTAGATCAGCTATTTGATTGACAGACCTATTGTCTCCATTACCGACATTTATGACTTCTCCAGATCCAACATTGGGAGACTCCATAGCTAATAGGTTAGCTCTGGCTACATCTTTAACATATGTAAAGTCTCTTTTTTGCTCTCCATCTCCATATATAGTCATTGGCTTTCCTTCTAGCTTTTGCTTTGCAAAAATACCCATAACCAAACAATAAGCACCAGTTAAAGCTTGACGCTCTCCAAAAACATTAAAGTACCTAAGGCTAACCGTTTCTAAATCGTAACAATGATTAAAAACTGTACAGTACTGCTCGCCTATTAGTTTTTGTAAACCATATGGACTTAGGGGATCTGTTGGATGATCTTCTGGAGTGGGGAAAATTGAAGCATTTCCATATGCAGAAGAACTGGCGCTATAAACAACTCTTTTTGTCCCAGCCTCTTTAGCACAATGCAAAACATTTAATGTTCCTGTTACATTTATTTTATTAAACTCGTGAGGGTCTTCTATTGAAGGTTGAACTCTAGCTAATGCAGCTAAATGAAAGATTCCATTTGAGCCCCTCATTATATGAATCATGGCATTAAAATTAATTGGATCAGATATGTCTAACACATATAAATCCGCTTTAGGATTGATGTTTTCTTTTTTTCCTGTTGATAAATTATCAATTACTGAAACTTCATGCCCTTCATCTATTAATAAATCAATCAAATTACTACCTATAAAACCTGCTCCTCCTGTTACTATATATTTCATATGTTTATTGCGTTACTGCTGATGAAAAATTCTCCCAATCTTTTTCTGGTCTAACATTTAAGTTTGTTTCCCATGCCCCTTTTAATACATTTGGATCAATTTCGTTGTCAATCATTAAGTTGATAAAAGAATTAATGTCTTTGGGGAAGCATGTACCACCGAATCCAGACTTCCCATCATGCCCAGGAACTTGAAAGTGGCTTATACCTATCCTTCCGTCTGAAAGCACTCCCTCCATCACTTGATCATAATCAATATCCATCTTATCACACAAAAGCTTTACTTCATTGAAGTAACTAATTTTTGTCGCAAAAAAACAATTAGCAATATATTTTATCATTTCCGTAGAGTTGCTATCCATTAAGAACGTCTTAACTCCAGGGAAACGACTTTCATATAAAGACACGATTTGCGCAGGAACTCCATGTATGTTAGAGTAAAAACCTTTGGGGAACCCAACAATATTCCTGGAGGGCGTGATAAAATCCAAACGAGCCGTTCTGGCGGTTAGGAATTCTGGAGAGTGAAATATTTTTAGCTTAGGAAACTCCTCTTGCAAGGACAACGTAGTCCCAATTGGAACTGTTGATTTAATCACAAAAATTGAAGAAGATCCAAGATTATTAACCTCATTGAAACAAGATTTTATAATCGAAAGGTCGCACTTTCCATTTTCAGAAAGTGACATGGGAGTGGGCAAGCAAACAAAAACAATATCTTGCCCTACACATTCCTTGAGGGTATTTGCGGATCGCTTGGGATCCTTGTCGAAAACCTTTAAGTCATCTACATGGTGAATAAAACCCGCAGAAATTGCTGACCCAACAAATCCATTTCCTATTATTCCAATTTTATTCATTCCTAAATGCAATTAAACTTCTTTCTAGACCTATTTTTTTAAAAGAAGTGCCTCCTACGAATTCGTCAACCGCCCTCATGACAGTATCTTGATAGTTAGGACTGATGTAATCTTTCATAACTTAATTGCCTATAATAGTGTTGTTTTTAAAAATTTCAAATTCAGTTAAATTTCGATAACCATTCCTCTCTTCTTGGTCAGTATTATGTTCAGGGTAATTTTGCATTAAAGCTAGACCAACAGATGCTTGTTGTGGTGTCATGTACATATTCCAACCAAGCATATCTATGTTATCATCTTTATAAAACTTTTCACTACGACCTTCGTATCTAGCTTTTTTAAACCATTCTACCGCATCCTTATTGTCAGTTAGAATCATTCCACCTTTACCTATGGGTAATTGTTTTTTTATATGAAAAGACAAGCACATATAAGATTTAGGGATATACATGTTTGATGTTAATCTTTTTGCAGCATCATAAATCGGATAAGGTTTTAATTGATAAATACCATCCCAGTCATTAGTTTCCACAGTCTTGTCGAATATAACATTTCCTCCAGAATGAATTATACTCATGGGTACTGAAAGGTATGTCTTTGAAGGTATTGTTACATCCTTAGCATTTAAATATTTACAACATAGAAACAATGCATTTGTACAACTATCAACCGCAACAGCAAAAGGCGATTTTGTGTAAGAAGCAATTGCATCTTCAAATTCTTTAACAATTTTATATGGGTTGTACGTCATCTTTTAAGTTAAAGATTTATTTTTCCACATACATGAGCTTCGCCCGATACCGTAAACAAATGCTGCGCATTAGAAATGGGTTGCATTAATTTATCTTTTAAACAACAAAACATAAATTTACTCTGACTTTCAATCCAGATCCATCTTAATGGAAAAGAATCATTCTTCACATAAGATTCTTTTGTTAATGTTATAGAAGGATAGTTGTTTTTGGCTTTTTCATCCATGTCTGAAATGTTACCTTTCGCATAACCTCTATTGTTTTGGTTTTTACATTGCTTACCTCTGCTTGCTACAGAAGGCATTGGCATATACTCAAAACTAACATTAGTCATATGTAAATATCCGCATAAACCAACCTCTTTTCCCCCTAACTCTTTACCTAATTCATCATAATTTTCAGGCGAAACCCAAACAATACGAAATAAAGTATCAGGGTCGTGTGTTTTTACATCTTCAGCACAGGGGGAGTATGCTACATAATATTTATTAATCATTTGATTACCCTTATGGTGAATTCATAGCAACCATAATCATGTATTAATGATACATTTTTTGAAAAATTGTTTTTGCAAAAATCAAAAAAATTACAAGGGTTAGCATAAAATAATTCATCTTTCATTTTTTCTTTATCTGAATAAGATGTTAAGGCATTAAAAGAAAAACCTAATTTACTGTAATCATTTAATGTATGCAATGAGGATTTTACATAATCTACCCAATCTTCTTCATTGGCATCAAGCTTCATATTGAAAATACCATTAGCCACGCTATAATCACAAACATGTTCTAAGGTATTTGAAACTTTAAAGGAACAATTAGGTTCACCTTCACAATAAATTTTGGCATGCCTGATCATTTCTGGAGAAATATCAGATCCGTAATATTTAAATGAGGATAAAATTTCTGTTTTGTTTTTTAAGAACTTTACTAATTCTCCATAACCGCAGCCCAAGTCATTGATCGAGAATTTATTTAAGGAAGGATTGATTATTTTTACTAACTGATCAAAGCTAGTATAAATTCTATCTAAATCATTCCATACCACCCCTTTTGGAGTTGCTCCATGCTCTTTAATTGCTTGAGAAAAAAAATCTCTAACTTTGTTTTCGATTTCCATATTTTAAATAATTTTTTGTTTCCTTAATTCCTAAATTAAAAAACATATCAAAAATAGATACCGCATGATCAAACCCTCCCCAGCATTGGTTGTACTGTTTATAATTAGAAAAATCAAACCAATGAACATTTATATTTTCATTATTTAATTTTTTTACATCTAAATAGCATTTTGCAGCGGGGCCACTAAAGTAGTCGGTACAATTTCTTTGTTTGCATATATTCAATAACCTTTCGTTCCTGTCTCCTTCTATTATAATATCATCATGATGAATTATTCTAGTTTTAATAAACAAATAATCTAATATTTTTTTTAAAAAAAATAAATTAATCTTGCTTAAATTATTTTCACCTTCAATTTCATTATACCAATTTTTAACTATCGGATAAACTTCGTCAAAAAAAACAGCTTTAGAATAATTAGCTGAAATAGTTTTTAAATGCTTTATATTCCACCTGTTTGTTGAGACAACAGCATCAGATATAGACTGACCAAAATTAGATGAAACAGGAATTGTAATCCATTCGACACCTTTGGGGGTTTTTATTTTATTTCGATTTCGCCAATCATTTTTTGTATACTGGACACAATCATAAACAACAAATTCATCAACTAAAGATATCGAATCTATATATCCTTTCCAAGGAATATAGTTAGATTGATTGATCATTATGCTTTTCATTTACTTATCTTGTTTGATTTAAGCCAATCTAAGTTTAACCATCTAAAATCATTGATCCAATATTTTTTAACTTCTTGGATTAATTTATTTTGAATAGAACCTATTTTGGACGACTCTTGATTTATTAGAGATATAATGTCCTCAATGTTTTTATATACAAGAGAGCTTGGCCCCTGATTTTTTGGAGTAATAGTTTTTATCCCCATATGAGCTAATTCTAGCATGCTTTGATTACCTCCACCACAGTTAGGTTTAAGGCAAACAAAACTTTTTTTATAAAAATTTTCGTAGAGATCTTCTATAGAAGATTCTCTTGTAAAAATAACCTTGTCTTTCCCAAAATGTTCAATAATTGGAACTATTACAGATTCCCAATTGAATTGTTCTTTTCTGTAAACTTGACAACCCATGTATACATATATCTTATCACCTAAAGGAACCGATTTGAACATTGAATAATCTTTAGCTTCCATCGGCTGCTTAATTACATTAGCCCCAAGGTTAATAAAAATTTCAGAAAACCAATGGGGAAAGTGATAGCAACTAGGCTTGAGGCAAGCCCTCTTTATTTTATCTAAATAAACATCTTCATTCTCATCACAAATATCACCTCCAGCCCAAACCACTACAGATTCAGAATTATGATTTAATAAATATTCAAGCTCGTATTGTTTGTAGACACCAAAGAAAAGACAGGGTTTATTAGGATCTACATAATCAGAAAGGTTCCATCTAGCCATCCAGTCATTTTTAAAAAAACCCAAGGTAGGGGATATATAGCATTGAAAAATATCCTGTTTAAATTCCATTATGAAATTTTTTATCAGCTATTAATAATTTTTCTTTAACAATATCAGGGTGTTCGTATTGACTCGTGCATGAAGAAGCTTTTCTGGCTTTATAGGATAACCAATCATTTTTTACCTCTTCATAAGATTTGCTTTCTGATATGTCTAAATCTGAATACCATGATTTAGTCCCAACTTGAATGCCTTTTGTTTTTTCATGAGCCACACCCCACGCAAACCATTTTTTAAGACCTTGATCTAAGCTACAAAAAGTATCATCGAAATTTCTAGGTAATAGATTGACTTCCTTTATCCTAGTTTCAGATTCTAGCGCTGGCTCTGCACCATCAATAAGCAAAACATTTGAGCCATTAGGAGCACTTATTTCAAACTTTGTACTATTGTCTAGCATTCTTTTTTTGTTTATAGCGAATAATGTGATTCCAGATTTTAATCCATAGCCATATCCGTGGTAATAGTTTAATCGATCAAAGTGACAAAAATTTTTGTTATGCAAAATATCTATTAATTTATCCCTTATTTGTCCACCATGCTGATCTGCAAAAATACAATCCGCCCCCATGTGGACAATTATATCACCTTCTGCTTTCTGTAGACCAAAATTCATATGATATGTCATATGATTATAATTCCAGTCTTTGGGCCAAAGGTTTGTCTCAAGGCATACAACCTTATCGGAAACTTCACTTACTTGTTTGCAAAAATTTTCTGTATCTCTCCCGACGATAAGTAACACTTCGTCTGAAAAACTTAAATAGGATTTAACTGCTTCGAATACAGGGAACCCCATCGATATGGGATCGGTTACCGTAACATATGTTGTTATTTTCATTTTGTTAAAGACAGTAATGTATACAATTGAGGAAGATCATCCCATAAACAAATATTATAATAACGCGTAGTATATTGTTTTTCAATATAATTAACCATTAAAACACTTGGAACTTCTTTTTTGATTGCATCTTTTACATTATTGTATCCAAATTTTTGAACCCTTTTTTCGAATAATTTAAATTGATCGTCGTTTAAAAATTTATCGCTCCACACGGCAGACCATAAAAAATTATCATTAGCATATGCATATTCGTGCTCTCCATCTTTTACCCAACCTATCTTATAGTTTTCAAATCTCCAATGATCGCCTAACCCCCAATCTACATAAAGTGTTCCATTTTTTTCAAGATGATTCATGCATTTCAATATGAAACCTTGCGGGTCTTTTGCGAAATATGCACATCTTGTACATATAATGGTATCGTATTTTTTATTTAAATGCCAATCATCATTGATATTCCAGTTACCTAAAGATAAATCATAAAGATCCCCTTCGAAGATAGAATTTTCAGAAAAACCTAATAATGCAGTTTTACCTTCTGGTTTTATGTGTTCATGATAGAAGGGTATTATGTATTCATTTGATCTGCCCATTGATTTACCCTTTTTACCCATCTCGCAACAATAGGATCTTCGAATTGTCTCGATGAAGACCTTCCAACATGAGTTACTATGGGTATTGATTTATATTGATGCTCTTCTCCCCTCATGTCTGGTTCCATGAATTTTAGATCTTTTACGGTTTCTGGAATCCGTGGAGAAATTAAAGGGAGAGATATTCCGTTGTATCCAGCTTTTAAAGTTTTATATGGAAATTCCCATCCAACATCTAAAAAAATTGTGTCACCTTTTTTTCTTCCGAATATATTATAATCTTCTTCTGTTACAATATGATTCCCTCCTGGAGCAAACGATATACCTAAAGATTTAAACTCTTTAGTTTTAAGTAAACAAAAAACAACATTGGGAAAATTGTAATATTTTTTACCGTCATACTCTGATCCTATACAGATATTATCCCCTTTTAATTCTTTAGATAAAATATTAAACCAGTCGGGATGAAGTAAAGCGGTATCACAATCAAAAAAACAAGTATATTCACATTCGAGATTCTTGCATAAAGTGTCTAGCATAAAGCCATGTCCAGCGGACGTAGTTCCAAACTTGCAATCGACATCAATAAACTCAACATCTTTTACCTTGCTTTCTACCGATTTGATCGTTGCCTTAGGAAGGCATTTGTTTTTTACACCTATTAAAAGTTTAAATTTCGGTGTGTTTTTTACGATGCTATCTACTAAAAACTCTAAATATTTAGAGCTGTTTACTCCACAAGGAATTACGATTTGTAGGTCAGTCATCAACGATCACTCTTTTATGAAATAAGACTTAAAAGGAACTCCTGGTATTTTTTTAAAACTATGGTTTAACCCTATGGTTTCTTTAACCGCTATTGTCTCTCCTGGGTATTTAGAATAACTAAATTCATCAAAAACTACAATACCTCCTTTAGGGACACAAGGGTATAAATATTCTAATGCAATTTTTGTAGGTTCATACAAATCAAAATCTATATATAAAAGAGATATAACTAATTCTTGATTTTCTTCTACATATTTTCTTATTGTTTTACATGCGTCTCCTTTTACCAATTTAATTTTTTCAATATGCCCCAAGGCTCTTCTGGAATCATGGACTTTAATAGATTGATTTAACCTTTCGTAATCAGTGTCTTTAAACATAGAAGATGTGATTTTGTTAAGGCTAGCTTTATCTTTATCCTTGTTTATAAAACTATCATCAAATCCTTCAAAAGTATCAAAACCTATAATTTTTTTATCTAAAACATAAGGTTGTAAGTTTTCTAAAAGATGTGCGTACAGCATTAAGCTGTTGCCGCAAAAAACACCACATTCGACTATATCTCCACTAATATCCTTGCATAATTCGAATATTTTAAATGTCGTATAAAACTCAGTTATCTGATTATACGAAGCAAATAACATTGGATTTTCAGCAATATCTTCAGGGGAATATTTAGATATAAAATCTTTTCTTTTTTCGTGATAGATTTTTTCTCTATCATTGTAATATCTTCCGTTCTCAATCATTATATTTTACTTCTAGCTAAGCCTAATTCAGAAATCTTTTTTGAGTCTTGTGGTCTAGAAACAAAAAGTGCTTTTGATCTATCTGTAGTTTCTTCTTTCTTGAGGAATGCTGATATAATAGATTTTCTTTCTGATTTGACCAAAGGGACTCCGTGATAGGATTTCGAAGAATCCTCAAAGATTAATAACCTGTTATTTATAGGTTCAATTTCTATAATTTTTTCCGAAACATTATCGTCCCATATTTCTAGACACCCTTCGTCCCTTTCTCTGTTATAATCTTTATTTAAATAATAAATTAAAGTCAACTTCTTTTTAAGACCGCTTTCTGGATGAATATCGGCGTCGCTATGTATCATTTGTTTCGAGTTTTTTAACATAGACCTCACTCCTGCCCACCTTCTCGTTTCATCAATTATTAGGTTTTGAATATTAGTGATTTGCTCTATAATGTTCTTAAAGTTTTCTGAATGAAAATAATCCAAGACAAGAAGAGAGCTGTTAGGAATATCTTCTCTCTTATCAATCGCAATCATTCCTGTTTCTAGAATATTTTCTTTTTCACCTATATTCTTATGACCTCCGTGCCAAACACTTGAATTAGGATCAGGCCAATCTTTCAGAATTGATTCATTTACTTCTGATTTTAAGAAACCATCAATAACCCAAACATTGTACGGTTTACTATAATGATTTATTAAATATTCAGAATTAATCATAGTATCTTTTCCAAAAAATATTTATTGTATTCATTTTTCAATATACCTAAAAGGTGATTGGATATCAAGTCTATATCTTCAGTGGTTAGCCACCATCCACAAGGAAGGGAAATTTGATGCCTACTAAAATAATCTGTTTCTGGTAGATCCTTGCTGTTTTCAGAAAAACAACTGTAATTATGATTTGGTATATGTACAACACCAGCCCCTATTCCAATTTCATTTAAAGACTCAAGAACATTGTCTCTATTAATTTTATTATTTAATAATATTGTAAAGACCCAATAGCTAGGGTTACATTCATCAGGTTTAGACAAAAAAGATAAGAGATCATTGTCTGATAAAAATCTCTCATATAGTAATGCATTTTTTCTATGAGAATTGATTATTATTTCTAAATGAGGTATTTGAGACAAACCAATAGCTGCTGAAATATTATTCATGTGAAACTTATATCCAGGTTCTTTGATGTCAGTCTCCCACCTCTGGCCTTTCCATTCACCTTTTTCATCTTTAGATGACTCTCTATCTATACCAAACCACTTTAATGACTTAGCTCTTTTGAAATCTTCATCATTTCTGCACATTAATAAACCACCATCTCCACTAGTGATATGTTTGATGGCTTGTAAGCTATAGCATGTAAAGTCGGAGTAATGGCATAATTGTTTTTCTTTGTAAGTCGATCCAAAGGAATGAGCTGCATCCTGAATTAATTTTATATTATTATCTTTACAAAATTTATCCAACTCTATTAAATCACATGGGTAACCAGCCCAATTAACACAAACTAAAGCTTTTGTTTTTTTTGTTATTGATTTTTCTAAATTTTTAAAATCGATATTTCCTGTATTTCTGTCAATATCAACCCAGACAGGATTAGCCCCCAAGTTGCATATGGGCATATTTGTAGCAACACATGTCATAGATGTAGTTAATACATCGTCACCCTCTTGAACTCCAGAAATTTTTAAAGCAAGCGTTAGAGCTGATGTGCAAGAATTAACAGCAAGTAGATTATTGAAATTAAAATACTTTTTAAATTGATTTTCTAACTCTATTACCCATTCACCTTCATTAAGAAATCCGCTATCTAGAACTTCTTCTAGATTTTTTAGGGCTAAGGTTTTATCGGTATGGACTTTAAAGAGTGGAAATTTCATATTTTAGAAAATTTAAATTCTATTTTTTGGTTCCCCATTTTAATATAAGGCAAAGGTTTTCCTTTGAAAGTTAAAGCTCGAACTTTTCTAAAGAATTTTTTTTCATCATCTAATTCTTTAAATTTTAATTCGTGAATTAAATCTTTTTTCCGATGCATGATGCTCTCTTTGTAGGGGGGTATTGGTTTTAAGTAAGAGCCGTTTATTATTTTTTTAAAATTTTTTTTAAGTAGAGATAATCCTAGATCATGAGCTTTGTAAAAAATATCTTCAGCTGTATCACTACATTCTATTTCAAAAAAATCACTACCTATAATAGCTCCATCATCTAATTTTTTATTAATAAAATGCATTGAAGATCCATGTTTTTCGTCTTGATTTAATATAGGGTAAGAAGAGCAGTTGGATCCTCTATGTTTCAATCTATAAGAATTATGAAAATTTATTATTCCCAATGGGACTTTTAATATATCGCTTTCGGAAATAATTTTGTCAAAACCAAAAGATAAAATCACATCCGAAATTTCGAAAAGTTTGCTGGGTTTTTCTTCTAGCAAGCCAACATCACTAGGAGGATTCCATATACCGCACAGGGTGTAGTTAGAGTCAATGGAATCTTTCTTTATCCAATTTATGTATGGATTCCAGTATGATTGACCTCCGCAAAGTATACCACAGTTAATCATTATGCTTATTTAAATTTATTTTTCTAATTGCTGAATATTTTGCACCTTCAGCCTCTTCAAATTTATCAATATTTTTTTCTAACATATTTAATCTTGATAGGTAAGATCGAAGTTCTTCTTTATCTAAAATTGAATTCTCTATTCCGCTATTAAAATCAAAAGCTTGTTCATTATATATTTTTTTATCAAATATCGATTTAATTATAAAATCTTTTTCGGTTTCTGTTGATCTAAGAGATTCGGTTTCATTAATTAACGCTTCATGTATTTTTTCCCCAACACGCATTCCTATCTCCTTTATTGGTTTATTGTAAAGGTCAGAAAAAATTGATGCAATATCTTTTATTCGCATAGACTTTATCTTAGGTATAAACATTTCTCCACTAGAGGCTTCTTTTATAGCCCTATTAATCAAAGAAACACTGTCAGGGAGAGTCATTATGAATCTAGTCATTGATGGATCAGTTATTGTTATTTCGTCCCCAAACATACCTTGGTAATGAAACAAAGGTATAATACTACCTCTAGACTCTAGAACATTTCCGTACCTAACCGCTATAAATTTAGTATAAGTGTTGTATTTCGATTTTTCTAAAACATATTTTTCTGCAACACCTTTGCATAAGCCATAAGTATTAATTGGAGAGCAAGCTTTATCGGTGGAAACCATTAGGACTGTCTTTATGAAATCATTACCAAAGCAAGCTTCGGATACATTTTTGGGGCCAATAATGTTTGTTTGTATGCTTTCGCTTGGACTGTTTTCGCAAACATCTACATGCTTTAATGCAGAAGCTATTATTACAATATCTGGTTTGAGTTTATCAATCGATTCTTTTACCCTAGTATAGTCCCTGATGTCTCCAATAAAAAAATTTAAAGACCCTGACTTGAACTTATTTTTCAAAGCCCAGTGTTTGGCTTCATCTCTTGAAAAAACAAAAACCTCATTATCTTTAATATAGTCATTGATTAAATAGCTCCCCAAAGAGCCGCTGCCCCCAAAAATTAATATCCTATTACTTTTCATGAATGAATTTGAATTTTATATCAGAAATATTTGTTTCTATAAAAGTAGATAATTGATTTTCTAATTCAACGCTAAAGTAGTTTTTATCCCATTCACAAGCATGATATACTATATTATTATTCTCTTCAGGGAATATTTCTTTTATTGGAGGAAATGATGATGCGTAATTAATTTTTAAACCATTGTCTATATTGGGATAATGTATGCAGAATTGTTTTTGTAAGTATGGATCTTTCGAGAATAGAGCTAGTGTTTTTATTCCAGAATCTAGAGCTGCTTTTACTGAGCCGTCACTTATTTTCCATGCGGGAGGACGAAACAGGGGGGAGAAAACTTTTCTAAGCCCAGCTTTAGAAGCCTCCTTAAACATTAAATTAAATCTTTCAAGAGCTTCTTCGTATGATAAAGATTTAAATTCATCATTGTCGTTTTGTTTTGATTCGCCATGATAATAGGAATGATAACCTATTTCAAAATTACTCTTAGGTAGATCTTTTATTTCTTTACAAAACTCAGGATAATCCGAAATATATAAAGGAGAGCCTGTTGCTATGGAGGGCCTCCTCCTCCAATAAGCTAAAGGTACAAAAAGAGTGAATTTTATATTTGCGAATTTTTGAATTAAAGAAAAACACCTCTCTAACACTTTAGTTGATGACTTCGGGTGAGGCGAAACATCATCTATGCTAATGTTTAAATTCATTGGGATAAAGTCCTTGAAATAAAATAATCCTCAAAAGAAGACTTTGTTGAAATTAAACTTGAATCTTTATTAGAAAGTTCTCTTTGAGCTTCAGTAAAAATACTAGCTATAGAAATTTCTTGATCGTTAAAACCTAAACCTTTGAAACGATTTACCCACTTAATTGTTTTTTCTGGAGTTTCGCAAGAGATGTAATCCAGCTCAAAAAAATTATTACCGCTATGAAAAGAAGTTTCTTTATTTGAAATTTCTTGACTTGATCTTTTTATTGAGATTGGACAATTCTGAGATTCAGTAAAGGCTTTCATTATTTCGTAGTCGTTGCCTTTCTCTTCAAAACACCCAGTTATAATACCTCCGTTTTCTAAATAAACTTTTATCTGCTGTGGTCTGAATTTAGATTTTTTAGAAAAATAACTAAACTTATAGAGGAAACCTTTTCCGCTAGCAAAATTCACTGTCCCTATTGACCAACAATCTTTTCCTCCTATAATATTTGGAGAATTTGAGATGTTAGAAATTTGTTCAGACTTATCGAAATAACTTTTGAGTTGAGAGATTGAATGATACTCAAAGGTTCTGGTATCATTCTCAGCAAAAACAGTACCGCCAAACACTTTCGATGAGATTAATTGTTTTTTAAATTGTTCTATTGGTAGAAAAGGCCATTGCTCTATAGCAAAGGATCTTAATCCAAACTCTTCAGTGTTGAATGATATGGGGGTATCAATTAATACCACTCCTTTAAAATTTGATATAGAAGTTAAAACTTGGTTTATTGATTCAGCAGGAACTGATACTATTATTATGTCAAGCTCTTGGTTTAATAATGATTTTATATCGTTGTAGTAAGGTAAGTCATGCTCTTCCGAAATAGAGGATGCATCAATATCTGTTTTTTTTGTAAACCCTGCTAAATAAAATTCATCATTAAGTTTTTTTAATATGTTTGAATAAAAAGTTTTTACTCTTTTACCAAAACCAATAATACCTACTCTAGTTAAACTTTTCTTCGTAGTAGTCATTTAGAGATTTATTTACTGGGTTTTTTTTCCAGTTTTCGGAATACTGATCTGGGTTAGAGTATGCGTATATAATTCTCACATTACCCTCTGGATCGTTTCCATTCACAGCCGAATGCCAAATAGAGACATCAAAAAGAGTTATAACATCATCAGAAGAATCAATTGTAAATTTACCAAATTGCTGGTTGATATTAGCGTCTGTTTCTTCGTGTTCAAAAAAACGAATATGACTCCCTGGTAAAACATGCAGGCAAGCCTCTGGCTCTTTAAATAAAGGATAATAAATTAATTTTAATGAAGGCGGTATCGCACCAATGTTTTGACCGTTTCTATAGTAACTGTCTCTATGCCAATCCATGTATGAGCTTGCTGGGAATGCTCTTCTCATTTGAATATGACTTAAGTGCATTTTTTTGTAGTTCGATGCTTCGTAAACTTTTTGAGGTATATCATTATCAAAAAGAACATCGACAAAAGATTTGTCGTATTCAAAGACACTTGGTCTAAGATCTTCGGAGTTTTGATATTTTGATTTCCATTCAAAACCACTCCCTTCAAAGTTTGAATCTTTAGCCTGCTGAACCTTGTCAAGCATTCTTTTTTTATTATCAGAATCTTTCAATTCAAACTGACAAAAACCTTTTCTAAAAAATTCTTCAGGTAAACTGCTCATAATATATTATAAAAACATAAAGTTTAAAATCAACCAAGATTAGATTTTATAAAATTCAAGTAATCGTTATAGACTTCTGATATGGATTTTACAGAAACTTTCTCAGAGTAAGAAAAAAGTTTTTTAGAGACCTTCTCTATTTTTTCTAAAAGATCTGGTTTGGAATCGAATAACTCCCCTCCATCATTTATTATTTCTGGAGTGCCCCCACTGTTTAAACCAATTGCTGGAAGACCGCATGACATTGCTTCCAATAGGGAATTTGAGCAACATTCATATTTGCTGGCTGTAATGAAAATATCATGATTGACTAATTCTCTTGATAACCCGTTGGAATCAAGCGGATCAAGCTTTCTTATGTTTTTAAAATTTATGCCTGGATCATTGCCAATATAAGTAAAACTATATTTTGAGAAATTTAAATTGTAATCCAAGTATTCATAATAGTCAAAACCCTTGTTTTTATTTATAGACCAAGAAGTGCAAACGAGCCTAGTTTTTCTGCAATAAGATTTGTTTTTAGAAGGTTTAAATATATTACAATTTGGAGCATTTGTTATTACCTCATGAGGTTTTTTAATATTAAATCCTACTTTTTTGTACTCATCTAGAGCCCATTTTGTTTGAAATATAGTACAGTCAGCTAACCCGTTAACGTACAAACTTATATCTTGCCTCGAATCATCTGGATGATTATATAGCTTGTACAGCCCATCCATCCTGTGTACAAACAACTTGTCTGGGTAAAGCTGTTTTAATTTTATTACCTTTTCAGCTTCTTGGTGAGCATTGAATAAAATAACATTTGAATCTTCTGGGTTTTCTGAATATATGTTAGCATTAACAAATTGATCTCGTAAGGCTTTTAGAAATTGATTGCCTCCTCCATGAGCAGCATTAACAAATGGATATAGGATACTAACTTTCATTAAACATTTTATGAAAAGATTCAAACCCTTTGGGGATTAAATAATCTTGAACTATTGTGGATCCATGCTCGACATCTGGAGAAGCTGACTCGAAGTCTGGAAAAGTATAAATTGAGCTTTTGTTTAAAAAAATTTTAGCACACCCAACATCTGTTGATATAATTGGCGTTTTGGTTATACAACTTTCTGGTATAGATTGAGGACCACCTTCGTTTCTAGACGAAACAACATATAAATCCAAACTGTTATACATTTTATTTACAAAATCAAAATCAGGTTTTTCGAAATAAGTAAAAGGTATGTTCTTTGACTCAAGCCTAGATATTATATACTGCCTTCTCCATCCACCAAGTAAAACATGAGTATTTTTGTTTTTATTGTAGATCGACTCTACAATATCACAAAATTGATCTGGACCTTTTTCTAATTTAGGCGAAATTAAATCGTGACCTTCAGTATCTCTTTGGAAAGAACCTACAATGTATTTATCAACAGGAAGGTTCAACTCTTCTCTGCATTTTTTTTTATCCAAATTTTTCCATATTTCTTGATTAACCCAAAAAGGAATCGTGCTTATGGGTTTTTCAGTATGGTCTTTTAAGAATTCTTTAGTAGAATCGCATATTGTATGAATAGATGTTGCGAAAAAATTTATTAATTCAAAATTCTGTTTATCAAATTTACTAGGAACTATATGATAAATAGAAAAAATAGATTTCTTTCCTTTTAGCTTTTCATAATCTTGAAACATCCATGGAGATATAACCCAAACAGTATCAGCTTCTTCAATAAAAGAGACACAAATATCTTTATTGTTTTCTATAAACTCTGACCTAATTCTGTCGCAGATCCAATCTTCCCCAGGATTATTTATAAAAATCTTCATCAATATGTAAAAAGCTCAGAATATTGCTTTGATGCTGTAGATATTCTCAGATCATTTCTCGTTTCTATTGGTCCTATCTCTAAGCATTTTAAAATCCCAGATATTATAGTTTCAATATCAACTTTAGGTGGGTTATATAAATCGACTTTTTCTCCGTACTTGTAGTCTTCTTCAAGTTGTAGGACAATTCCATCACCTTTCACCAACTCTGGAGTTCCTCCATTATGACTACATATGACAGGAAGTTTACAAGCTAAAGCCTCAACTACAGAGTTTGGACAACAATCAAGCCATGATATATGTATCATAGCATCAGCCATTTTGTAATACATAGGCAAGTCTGAGGGGGGAATCATTGGCAAGGTGAACACATTCTTCATATCAACGTTTCTGTATCCACCTAATATTACAAGAGCGATATTTTTTAGTCTTTTATCCTTGAAGGCTTCTATGCATTCTTCGATTCTTTTGTGTCTCCTCCATTTTGAAGATGCTATGATAACTTTGTCGAAGCCTTCTGGTTTATCTATACTCTCATCGTTGTCAAAAAATAAATCTTGTACCCCATTGTAAATAATCTTATTAGGTTTTTCTTTATCGGTAAAAGCTTCGTAAACTTTCTTAGCATACTCTGATTGAAATACTATACGATCAAATTTATTGTAACATTCAAATATAGGTTGATTAAGAGTATCTGTATCTCCCAAAGTATTACCTGAATCTAAATACAAACCATCTAACCTAAGAATGTTATTAGCTCCTTCTTTATGCTCACCTGTAGTTATCGATAATCTATTTTTTGAGTTTAAATCAAAAATATAATTTTGTTTTTCTAATTCAATTTTTAATCTATTTGAAAAGATAGAAGGACCATCGGTGTTAGAATAATTGTTTATAAAAAAATCACTCATTTAAATATCCCCTCGATCTAATATAATGTTCATTGTATAACTGGTTTTTCCTGTACTCAGAAGATTCGTCTGGATTTAGATCACCATTGTATATGTAATGTATTTTGTCTATAAATTTAGTTTTCCCCTTTCTTTTTATTATGTTATGAAGTATTGGCAGCATTAATGCCTGATCATAGCAAGCTTTAAAGTAATTTCCATCTTCTCCTTTAAAGTTAGATTTTGGTATGTCTTTGTAGTCAGAAAGCTTAAATGTTTTAAAATGACTAGAAACCCAAGGGTGAGTATATACGTCTGCATTATCCGCAAGAGGGGCAGAAAAACTAACACCAACTCCCTTTAACTCGTTGTTCGTCCAGACACAATCAAAACCCAAATCATATTGATTTTTAATATTACTAAAACAGTCATTTCCCCATAGTTGGTCATCGCAATCTATTATTCCAATAATTGTATCATTTTTTTCTTTAGAAAAATCGCAAGTATCTAAAAATCTACATATATTAAACAACCCATAAAGCCTTTTTCCATAATTGTTTTCTACTAAAAATTTATTATTCGTATCTCCGCACAACTTTTCCAATTTTAATCTAAAATTTTTTGATATTTCATCTTCAAGAAAAAAACATTCAACATTAGGAGCAAATATTTGAGAATCTATACTAGCCACTAAGTCTTTTAAATTTTTAGACTTATCTCCAGAGCAAGGAATTATTATTTTAAGCATTTCAATTTATTCCAGAAGTAATTAGGTCTAGATTTTGTAAAATCCAAAGCCTTGGTATCGCTGCCTTTCCACCAATCTTCAGTTATGTGTTGAGAGAACTCGTTCGTGATAACTTCTAGCCCCATGTACCTGGCTTCTAATGTTATCCTTGGGCATGTGTCGTGTATGATTGGTAAAGTTATTAAGCCTTTGTAGTTGGATAAAATATTAAGCATCTCTTCGTGAGTTTTTGTTTTTATTAAATCGTATTCTAAATTATTTTTTTCTGCATGCTTGATGCTTTGAGATATTCCCTTTGCTTCTGTATGCCACCCTCCGTTGCCATCTATTATTGCATATTTACTATTTTTATTTTTTTTTCTTAATGATTTGAACTTTAACAAAGTATCTGAAGTAAAGCAAGAAGATAAAACACTCTTTTTGATCTTTGGAAAATCGATTAAATGCTTGTCGTGTATATCCATTTGACCTTGGGACATATAAAAAATATGCTCAGCTTGAGTTCTTATTTTTTTATAGATTTCAGTTAAATGGTTACTCGAACCAGAACTAGGGCAATTGCAATCAGCCCCTCCTAAAATTTTATGAGGAATAATTCCCCTGTATTGACAGTAACCATAGTCGAACTCTATTTTAACAAAACTTTTATCTTCATCCATCATCATTTTGATGGCGTCGAATGAGTTTTGATTAAAACTCAAAGTGTTTCCTAATACAAAAAAATCATAGCCGAAAACATCTTTTAACGAAAAATCCAATGTTGATCGAACATCAACCCTTTGTTTTTGAGGCTCTATGATTGCATCTAAGGTCAAACTGGTTCCACCAACACCCGAAACAGAATCATCGATTAGACAGATATTTTTTTCATTTTGCATTATATATTATATATATTATATATTATAATTAAATTTAAATGTTATATTATCAATATAATCCATAAAATATATAAATAATAAATATGCTTGAGTTTTTCTACTTTGAAGGTTAATGTAGGTCATGCTAAGGAAACTAAACAAGGAGACACAAATCTTTTTTGTAACATGTGCCAACTGGGAATCCGTTGTCGCAGCATCAGATGAATCTGATGCAGCGGCTATTTCTATAGAAAAAGCTAGTTTAGAATATGGGAAAGATTTAAATTTATCACCTACTCTTTGTGTTATGAATATAAGTAAGTCTTTCAAGGAAGTAAAGTTTTTGGATGATACGTATACTTTTTTAACACCTGATGTGTTGGCTGATGCGGGAATGCATGATCTCTCGAAGAAGTATTCGAAAATAATAGATTTGATGGATTAAATGAGGCTTAATATAAATAATTCATCTGTTTCCTACATGAGAAAAGGGGAAATAAAGACACCACAAAACCCTGGGGATGCTGGTTATGATCTGATTGCTGCTAGTGCTCCAAAAGTGTGCGGAGATATGTATATTGAGAATTTATACAAAAATATATCTTACATAGAATACGATACTAATTTATCTATAGAACCAAGTCAAGATGAATTTCTAGAATATGAATTTTATTCTTTATTATTTCCAAGATCAAGCATAAGCAACTACAATCTTTCAATATGCAATTCTGTAGGTGTTATAGATTCTGGATATAGAGACACTATAAAAGTAAGATTTAAATATATTCCGCAACCAGAAAATTATTACATTATGAAGGAAGGGCAAAATTTACTTATAGGAATAGATGAGTCTAAGATATACAAAAAAGGAGACAAGATAGCTCAATTAATTTTCACAAACCACTTGCATCCAAAAATTTTCTTAAACAAAGACTTGAAAAAATCTAAAAGAAATAAAGGAGGGTTTGGAAGCACAGGACTATGATAGTAGGAATTGCAGGGTTAGCTAGGAGTGGGAAAGATTCTTTCTTTAATTTTCTTGAATATTTAAAATTAAATGAAAAACCTAACATTAGGGTAGCTTTTGCTGACGAACTCAAAAAAGAACTAGATAACTTTTTGAGGTCGAGTTTTGGAATTGGGTCTTTCACTGAAGATGTAGAGGAGAAGAAAATAATAAGACCTATTCTTGTAGCATATGGAATGCAAAAAAGATTAATTTCTAATGGTTTGTATTGGATAAATAAAATAGAAAAAGAAGTAAACAGAAACAGTCATGATTATAATTTATTCATAACTGATGTAAGGTTCCCCAACGAAGTTTTAAAAATAAAAGAAATGGGCGGGTTTTGTATTCATGTAGAAAGAGAGGGTAATGAACCCCCGAATTTGGAAGAAAAAGAGAATGACCCAATTATTAAAAAAGAGAGCGATTACAATTTCAAATGGAGTGATTTCGATCAAAATCAAGATCCAGCATTAATTGTTGAAAAGTTTTTGAGGGAGAAAAATATTTTACAATGAATGGGGATAGAAAGTTGATACAAAACATAAAAGACAATGTAAATGTAGATCAAAGCCTAAGAACCCTTTACGATTTATACTCTGGGGTTTATTATAAAATAATTCACAACCATTTTCAAAACGGGAGACACGAAGAGAAGAAGCAAGAACTAATAAGCGAATGCTCTTACCACGTGTATTTTGCTGCAATCGAATTCAAATTTGATAAAAGCATAAAATTTTCATCTTACTTGGGTTGCAAAGCTAGATGGATTTGTTTGAATTTCTTCAATAGGGAGAAAATGATAGAGCGTAATTTAAATTTAAACGACTTCAACCCTCAAAAATCTCTTGATTCATTAATACCAGGGATTATAAAATCAGAGACTTTAAATCAAATCAGAGACGAACTTAGACAGGAAGAAGATTTAAGGGTTGCTAAAATATTCTCTATGAGATACTTTGATGCTGATGACGACAAAACTTCTTCTTGGAAAAAAATCAGTAATGAATTAAACATGAGCATTCAAGGATGCATAAATATACATAATCGATTCATTAAAAAAATAAAAAACAAAAACATAATATAAATCATGGTCAATAGATATCTTGCGTTAGGTTACTTATCGTCAAACCCAGAATACAAAAAGTTTGATTCGGGTAAAGCAAAAACAACATTCTCAATAGGAATAAATTACGGAAAGGATACTACTTGGGTTGAGGTAGAATGCTGGGATAAGGTCGCAGATAATGCAAACAATTTTCTACAAAAAGGTTCTTTAATTTTTATTGAAGGAAAAATGAAAACATCTTCATGGAAAGATAAAAACGGATTTAGTAGGAGTAAATTGATCTGTGTCTGTGATTTTTTCAAAAGCATTAAATCTAAAAACCCAAACGAAGGAGTTCAATCTTCAAGCAAGCAGCATAATGTTTCTGAAATAATGAAAGATGATGCTGAGTTGCAAAAAGAACTTGAAGATATACCTTGGTAAATTAATATAATAAAATGAATAAAATAATTCTAAAAGCACCTTTTAATTCGCTCTCTTTCGGGAATGTTTCCTATAATATAGCTAGAGAGTTATACAAAAAAGAAATAAAAACATCAATTTTTCCGATAGGCGATCAGGTTGAGCTGTCTGCATTCGATAAAATAGATAAAGATTTTAAATCTTGGATTGAAAGTTCTATTAATAATAGACTTACCTCTATGAAGAAAGATACGCCTTGTCTATCTTTATGGCATATAAGTGGGAGCGAGTCCACCCCTTCTGCTAGAAGTTTCCTTTATTCTTTTTATGAATTAGACAACCCAACTTTTACTGAAAAAAATACATGCGACATGCATGATAAAGTAATTTTTAGTAGTTCTCATGCTAGAAAATGTTTTGAAAGTGTCAATTGCGAAAATGTCCATTCTGTGCCATTAGGGTTTGATGAAGATTTTTTTGATACAAAAAAACAGTATTTAAATAATAAAACCCATTTTGGGATTATAGGTAAATGGGAAAAAAGAAAGCATACTGGGAAAGTTATAAAAGCTTGGGCTAAAAAATATGGAAATAACCCTGACTATCAATTAACATGCTGTGTTTTAAACCCATTCTTTAAGCAAGATCAAATGAATAATATTATAGGTCAAACCTTAGAAGGCAAGGTTTATGGTAATATAAATTTCCTTCCAAGGCTTAAGACAAACTCCGAAGTTAATGAGGTACTAAATGCTATTGATATTGACTTGTCTGGACTTAGTGGTGCAGAAGGATGGAACCTTCCAGCATTCAATGCGACTTGCTTAGGTAAGTGGAGCATAGTCATGAATTGTACTTCGCACAAAGACTGGGCCAATAATAGCAATTCTATATTAGTCGAACCTTCTGGAAAAGAATCAGCCGAAGACGGGGTGTTTTTTAATAAAAACTCGCCAATAAATCAAGGAGAGATAAACACTATTACAGAAGAAGAAATTTTAAAATCTTTTACAAAAGCAGAAGAAGTTAGCAAAGAATACAATATTGAAGGAGCTAAATTAAAAGACGAATTTACTTATAGCAAAACTGTAGATTCTATTTTGAAAATAATCTCTATGTAGTTTAGGTGTAACTAGTACAGATGCCAATATACATTTACAAAAATCCAGTTACAGAAGACTTGATTGAGGTTTTCCAGTCGATGAATGATGAACATATTTATATAGATGAAGATGGCTTGAAGTGGCAAAGAGAATTCACGACTTCCCAGTTAAATACTGTTGGTTCTTTTGACCCCTGGAGCTCTAATGATTTTGTGTCAAAGTCATCTGACAAGGATACTGTTGGGGATAGGATGGATAGAAGCGCTGAGCTTTCAGAAAAAAGAGCAGATCAAAATGGAGGAGTTGACCCCATAAAACAAAAATACTTTAAAGAATATTCTAAAAAAAGAGGGGGAGCTAAACACCCAAAAGACAAGCCTAAAACTGTGGAAACTAAGAATTGGAAAATAGAATTGTAATATGGAAGCTTTCCAAAGAGAAGAAATAATTTCTGCCTTTTTGTTGAGGCCAAATATATGCGAAGATAAATTAGGAAAAAAAATAAAAGACTGCGAAGCCATAAAGGAAAATTTCAATAAAGATATGAATGTTCCAGGAGGATGTTCTTCTTGTAGGAAAAAAGCTGTATTTCAAAAATACAGACCAATAGTCTGGAGAAACATAATGGATGATTGAGGAGGCTATTTATTATATTTTAGGAGCTGTCATAGTTTCTAACTTAATAGTCGTCTGGAAGTTTACCAACATATCAGTTCACTTCTTTAAGTTTTTTATATTTTTTAAAAAAAATAAGCCTGAAATTTACACAACAGAAGATCTCGAAGATCATTTACTTTTAAACTACGGTTATATTGGAGAACTTTTAGCCTGTCCTCTATGTTTATCGACACACTTATCTTGGATAGTGTCTTTAATTATTTTTCTAACTACAACATGCTCACCTCTTATAATTCCGTGCGCAATGTTTTCTTGGCCTTTAGTATCTTTTATTTTTTACGGATTAGTTAAAAAAATATTTTAGATTTTTTTGTTTATATTTCGTTCTCTATAATCATTGATACAAATATAGCTTGATCTATATCTCCTTGATTACATTCAACTCCCGTAACTCCTCCTTTATTCATTAAGACCGCTAAATAAGTTCCCTTTTCGAAATGTTTAGGTTCTACAAAATCATAAGTATAAGAAATATATTTTTGAGGAGAATTATAGTTTGCAGGCGTTCCACCAGCAGGGTTTAATGGGTAGCAACACGGATATGTTATTTGAGCATTTTCAACTCTACTTTTGTAAATATTGTAAGTGTCTTCCCATTGGGGATAAGAAAAATTCGTAGATTCAATAGTTTCAATTGATTCTCGTCCCAATTCATCAAGAAAATAAAATGTATCAACTCTTTCGGGCGAAATAGATTGACAATTATAATCAATTGCCTTTCCGCTTATTATATCAAATTGCGGATTAGGTATTCCATGGGGATTTGTTTTTGTTACTGAAAATGTAATTCCTTTAACTTTACCAGCGGTATTCATTAGTTTTATATTTTCCATTCTCATTCCAGACTCTACCGCAGTTGCTCCCATGGCATCTTTTGAGGCATTACCCTGTGATTTGTAATGAAAGTGACCTGCTGATGCAATAGGCAAATAAACGCCTGTAGTACTAAAATTCCACCAAAAATTAGAATTTATAGTTTCATAAAACTTAGGACTTATATAATCGGTAAAAGGCACACCGCTAACAAAAAGATCTCCTTCAAAGTCTTTTCTTCCGCTGATTGTTTGATCTCCACTAGTGTAAACACCGCTTTTAACATAAAGAGCCTCTCCAGACAAACTACCTGTGATTGGCTCTAAAAATTTCTTACCGCCTTGAATCGTTTGCGCTCCTGTTATGTAAACTACATCAGGGTCAGTAACTAAGGAACTGTTGTTGTTGTTATTGTTGGAGTTAGCGGGGAAATAGGATTCTATCGACTTCCCGCTTATAAATAACTCGCCATCAATATACAACCCACTTCCGCCCGTAATGAAAACCCCACTATTGAATGCCAAAGCAAGGCTTTCATCTGGGCCCTCAAACAATGCAGAATCTCTACCGTCTGTAAGAACCATGGCTCCAGACTCACCAACTATGGAATCTAGAGATTCGATTTCGTCTGCGAAAATCCTACCTTCTACATGCAAGTCTGCGCCACCAGTAATGTAAACACCACTCTGGAAAGCTAAAGAAAGGCTTTC
>Ga0315320_10000032_pt1 | contig 100084 bp, 73 predicted proteins | sample M140m21515metaG_FD_203458 | JGI IMG/M metagenome (GOLD analysis project Ga0315320, IMG submission 203458) | Ammonia-oxidizing marine archaeal communities from Monterey Bay, California, United States - M1 40m 21515 | ecosystem: Environmental > Aquatic > Marine > Coastal | place: USA: California... | reverse complement strand
GGTGGATTAGGTAATATTATTGCTCCAAATGCAAATCCATTGGATACAAGTTCAACAGAAGCTTCTTTTCAACATCAATGGACTACAATACCAGAAGTGTCTGGATTAGTCTATCTAAACCCTACTATATTCGGTCATTTACACGAAGCTTATGAACTGATAGGGCCAACGATGCCAATGGAACAATTGATGATATCATTAGGCGGTACTTTATTTGCACGGTTAGTGGCATTGAGGATTAAGATGTCAGCATTTTTATCAGGGTTAAACTATAATTTGGATAGAAATTATCAACGTTTAATTCAACAACAAACACTATGTCTACGTGCTCTTAAAAAGAAAGTCAGTGGACGTGGTAAAGATAATGGATATACATTTATGTTGAAACCTAACGATTATAAGACTATTGCAAGGAATGAGAGGGTATTTAATACTACATTGGGAAGATATACTAATAAAACCGTATATTAATTTATTTTAAAGTTTATTTATAATTTCACGGGGTATTTTAATGTAACCACCATCTATTAAAGCACTATTGAACAATTGGAACTCCGGATACTCTGCCTGTAACTCTTCAAATTTGTTTATAAGTTCAGAAAATGGTGCATACTTCAAACTCAATGGAACACGAATATCGTTACCGTGGTGCGCGTCTGTCTGAATACCATCCATATGGGCAGTCAATGGTGTCAATTTCAACAATTTACCTATTTCAATAAAATCGCGCACTGGCTGGCTACTGAATTTTGCTATTTTCATTCGCAATTTACTAGACTGGTTAAGATTGTATTGGTTTTCAAATGCCTTTTTATTAGCAGCTACCAACCCAGGTGGTTTTAATACATAGGTATTGAAACCTTCGTTACCTTCCCATAGACAATCACTGAAAATACGCTTACGCTGAGCAACTGACATGTCATCCCAATTAAATGTTTTAGAAGAAAGTCCGAGATTGCTAGGAACAAAAAGTTCATCAGTCTTGACAGAATTATATAATTCATATCCAGAAAGAGCCGACAAATGTATTAGAATTCTACCATCACCCTCTTTAGGAGTCTTAACAGCATGATTAGCTATATACACTGAATGTCCGTCAGAGTATAAGGCATTTATTTCGTCAGTGTAAATTTTATTTTCAGCAACGTCATGATAAGTACAATTCAAAACTTTTTGTGCAATAGCATCACGGACATGGGATGATGTATCCATAATAGATTTACCATTGCCCATATCCATTTTTGTCCAGTTTTCATATACCTGTCCAATCGTTGCTCCAGTCATTAGATATTGTGTCCATAATGGATATGTAAGAGCTTCAAATGAAGCATTGACTACCAAATGTTTTTGGACAGTTTCCAATCCCATGTCGTCGATACTAATGGCATCATATTCACCCACATCACAATGGAAAGGGGATATACAGGTTGGGTCTTCCTTATCATAAGCACCATCAACATGATGCATTTCTTTAATTGAATCCAATTTTTCTCTACTAATGTCTTTATCAATTTTATAAATTGAACGACCTTTAGCCATTTCAGGGTGAAACCACATTGCATCACCATAACTCAATTTATAGTCGGCATCTACAGTGACTAATATACCTTGTAACACCCATTTGATATCTTCACTCAACGTTTTTTGAACATGAATGGTGCGGTCATAATCTATAGAGCAATTTGGCATAACAGTTACAGTCTTAACATGACTTTGCTGTTTTTTTAGATGATTCTCCAAATCTAACAATGCCTCTTGCAAATCAGAAGGGATATCGTCGGCGTGGATGGCGTTTAAAGGAGCGGTGTTAATCATCTTATTATTAAGATGATGAATAGCAATATATAGTGGTTTTTGTCAAGATTAGCATGAAGCTTTTACGGTTGTAATATGTATATTTTTACTCATGTACTGACTCCATGTTAACCATAGTTCGTCCGGTACGGGTATTTTGAATTCTGCACGGGTACAATTCTCGTCGAAACATTTTTGATGAACTAAACGCTGCCACGGGTTTAAAATTACATATGTATGGTTGCTTTTATGAAAACGTTGGGCCGATTGACATTTTTTACAGGAAGTTGTAAATTTATAATATCCATTTCGAACATCAAACGTTGTACCAGTTATTTTACCATGGCCCATCCATACTTCTATCCATGTGCGTATTTTTAATAAACTATCCGGCAATGTTGCGCGTATACCCTTCATACTATTACTAATTGATATAACACGTACCCAACTATCGTCAGCCATTGTAAAAATATCGGTTGCCTTTTTTGACGTTGACATGGGCTCTGTTTCATCTATCTCAAGACAGGTCATATTATAAACAGAATCTATTACCTGTACTATAGATTCGGGCGTTGTACATCCTTTTAAATATCTGGGGTTAGGCGACAATTTACACATATTACATAGACGGAATTGACGATTGTGTGTATAGATTTGCTCATCTATGATATAATTGCCATCGTTATCAAAAAACGATTCAAAATCAAACTTCTGTTGCGTTTCCTCATAACGTGCACTATATATGAACAACGTGAGTCTTCTTATCAATGCTCCAACGTGGTAAGGGTTTTTTAAATATGGACCACCCACAATGTGAAACGAAGCTTTTTTTTCATTTGATGAATCTAAAATACGAAATGGAAAATTATCCACAATACCACCCTGAGATTCTACCCACATCTGAAGCATCTTAACAAAGGTTTCAACGCCCTGTTTAACTTTTTCATACACACCGTTCGTTGTTTCTATGTCCACAAATATTTTACTAGCACGGTCTGGTAATAATATCTCATAAAAATGTGGACCATGTACATTGACCAATCGTTGGAAGTAGGCTAATCCACCTTGTTGTATATTAGGACACGTCATGAATTTCTTTCCAACGCGGTTAATGTGCCTGCCTTCATTATCAACATAGTCCAATTGGGTATCACATGCTAACACGTGCTCATTATCTTTCATAGAGTCAATAGCACCATGTAAAGTATAAAAAGCTTCTTTAATGTCCATTGATATTATTATGAAATCCAATTATCAGTTAGATTATGTATAACATATTCGGATAACTTTATAGCCCATATAATAATTATAATGCCTGATTGGATTGGTAAAGCCGCTAATATCACCGGACTATCGTTCGAACCATGGAGTGCTGACGCGATTCGTAGTTTTTCTGTGGTTGAAATAACGAATGCTAAACTATATGACAATCAAGAGCCATCAGAAGGCGGACTTCGTGATGTTCGGATGGGCATTACTAGCAGAAAAGGTCATTGTACTACATGTATGCAAACATGGAAATATTGTCCAGGTCATTTTGGTCATCTGGAATTGGCTATACCTGTCTACCATGCGGGGTGGGTTCATCTTATAATCAAAGCGTTGAAATCAGTCTGTTTGAATTGTTTTGAAAAATTAGATAGAGCCTATGGTCAACGGAAAAAATTGTGTACTATGTGTGGTAAAACACATATAACAGTTCAAAAAAATGACCAATGGTATATACAGCTCAATGGAAAACCTCTTCTACCTTGTGATGCTATTAAATATCTGGAAAAAATAAAGGGTCACGATGCATCTCACGCAATATTAAATGTATTACCAATACCACCTAACTGTGTAAGACCGTCTCCAACGATAGGAGGTGATGAAATACGTGGCGAAGATGATTTGACTAGAACGTTGTTACGAATTGTGAGAATAAATAGCACAGTTTCTAAACATTTAAAAGTGGTTAAAACACCTGAAGCGATTAAGAATATTCTTAAAAAGTTACAAGAGGTGGTATCTGGTTACATATATCGGTCTAAGAACAATAAGGGGAAAAATAAAATTAATTCAAAAGTATGTACAGTGGCTGATAGAATACGACACAAAAATGGCAGAATACGGGGCAATGGTATGGGTAAACGTGTTAATTTTACAGCGCGTGGTGTTGTAGGGCCAGATAGTAAAATGGGAATGCACGAGGTAGGTGTGCCACAGTGTGTTGCGGATACATTAACCATTACTGAAAATATACATGCTTTTAACGTTGATTATTGGCAAAAAATCATTAATACGATATCAGGTACCGACCCAAAATGTCCGGTTAAGTTTGTTGTTAGAGCAGATGGTAAACGTTTAGATTTGAGATTTAATAAACCAAAATTATCTATTGGGTATAAGGTAGAAAGAAAGCTACGGAACGGTGACATAGCTCTCTTCAATCGTCAGCCATCGTTGCACAAGATGTCCATCATGGCACACTACGTACGTATCATGCCGGGTGAGATATTCAGGCTAAACTTATCGTGCACTACCCCCTACAACGCTGATTTTGATGGAGACGAGATGAATTTTCACGCTCTCCAAACGATTGAAGCTAGGGCAGAGGCAGAAAACATCATGGCAGTCAAGCATAATATTATCACACCACAATCGCACCGCCCGGTTATGTCATTGGTCATGGATGGCTTCCTAGGTACTGCCGAAATATCCATGCAAGATTCTTTTCTGGATAAATCAGAATTATTTGATTGGATGATGGAAACGGGTACCATGGGTATACCTATACCAGCTATATGCCACCCGGCCCCACTGTGGACAGGGAAACAGGCATTGTCCATGATAATGCCGAAAAAATTAAGATATAAAGTCCCTAAACCTGTTATAGACGAAGAGTTGAATGAAGTTTGTATTAAAGATGGACAAGTGTTGTATGGTAAATTTGGTAAAAAGATATTAGGAAGGTCACAGGGTTCATTGGTACATATCTTATGGCTTGATTTCGGTCCTGATGTATGTATAAACTTCTTAAATAAATTACAACGTGGTATCCACAGGTGGTTCTCTGGACAGGGGTTTTCTATAGGTATTTATGATTTTTTAGCAACAAAAGAAACCCAAAAAGAAATCGAAAAAGAATATCAACGAACGTTACACGATATAAAATCATTAACAAAAGAACATGAAATTAATCACCGATTAAATCAAGCACGTGATGGTATGGGTAGAGCAGCAATTAATACCATCAAACGTGATAATAGATTATTCAGAATGGTATCGTGCGGCGTTAAAGGGTCCATGATGAATATACTACAAATCATGGCGATGGTTGGTCAACAAAATAGCGGTGGTAGACGTATTGTCAGGACTATAGCCGGAAAGACATTACCATGTTTTAAAGCCACAGATACCTCGCCCGAATCACTGGGTATGGTTAGAAGCCCGTACATGGCAGGTCTCACGCCATATGAATTCTTTTTCACTGGCATAGTTGGACGCGATGGACTCATCAATACGGCCATTAATACAGCTGTTACTGGATATATACAACGCCGGCTTGTAAAAGCAATGGAAACGTGTAAAACCCAATGGGATGGTAGCGTTAGAGATGCTAACGGTGTAATTGTTCAATTTAAATATGGCGAAGATGGTTTCGACGGTCAAAGTCTAGAAATGAATAATGTTAGTATTACAAATATGAATAAAAAACAATTGATGGAAATATATGATTGGAACAACGATGAAGAATATGCGTTGGTCCAAAGAGCCAAACAAATCATCAGAACTACCAATTTGAGACAGGTATCTAGTTGTTTCAACGTTAGAAGACAAGTGGACCGGGTAACTAATCATAGAGAAGCGAGTCAATGTATGCCACACGAGGCTTATGCTGTACTCAAACCGTGTTTTGATTGGTTTATGGAAAGAAATATATTAGTTTTTGCCATTGTAATACAAACGTGTTCGGCAAAAAGGTTGTCCTGTGAATTTAAGCTAACGGTAGAAGAGATAACTAATTTAATGGAAAAGTTTAAAAATAAATATGAACGAACACTCATACCAGCGGGCGAGATGGTTGGCACATTGGCAGCTCAGTCATTGGGAGAACCTGTTACACAAATGACATTGGATACATTCCACCATGCTGGTATATCAACTAAAAATGTTTCACTAGGTGTTCCACGTTTTGAAGAACTTATAAATGCTTCATCTACACCGAAAACACCGACTTGTAGTGTTATTTTAAACGGTACTTCGGCCGCTGAAATGGATAAAGCTGTTGAAATATCATTTAAAGTGGTTCATCTAATTGTAAGAAATGTAGTAAGTGATAGCTCCATTGAATTAATTAATTTCGCTGGGGCACATCCCACGTATTATTTATTACCAGATACACCACTGAAACGTTTGAACCACGACGGTAATTGGTGTGTTAAGTTATGTATACCATACAAAAAACTTATACAATATCAAGTGGAATTCCCTGAAATAATAAAAGCTTTACAGAAGAAGTTCTCTAAAGGTATTAACATGGCATATACCGAAAACCCGTTCGGCGACTCTATTATACACATAGGTAACTACGGTAAAAAGAATAACAAAAATGCCGCTGCTGTATTGAGAAATAGAATAATGAATTGTTATATAAGAGGCATTAATAATATAGAAGTAGCACAGCCGTGCTTAGATGATGGCGTATTGTCAATTGAGACTGTCGGGACAAATATATATGAACTATATAAATTGAAAAATGACTATAAGTGTATAAAGAGTGTGTTATCCAATCATCCTTTTGATGTTTTAGAAAAGTTTGGAATAGAAGCCGCACGTCAGACATTATATAAACAGATTCATATGGTTCTTTCATTTGATGGTTCATATGTATCTTGTAGACATTATCTATGTGCTGTAGATAGAATGACACTATCCGGCAATATAACAGCAATGACTAGACATGGTATAGCCAAATACGAAAATAAATCACCTTTGGCACGTGCAACGTTTGAACAACCAGTTGAAGTTTTGTTAGCTGCTGCTAGTAAGAGAAAAATGGACCCAATGTCTGGCGTATCCGAACAAATATTAATGGGAATAACACCACGTATCGGAACAGCAGAAATATCTCTTCATAAAACAGACAACTACAAAAATATAATAAACGCAGCAGCGGAAGAAGAGAGCGAAGACGAGGACGAAGGATGGTTACAATTTGACAATACTGAAAGTAAAAACTTCAATTTTGCGGTGGCACCGGCTACACAGATGGGTGGATGGTCTACTATACAGAAACCACAGGCCCCGCCAATGTTATTTCCACCTACAGTGCCAATGTGGGCTCAGAAACAACATACGCAAACATTTCCAGTACAAAATACACCATGGGGTGATAACGTAGTTGCAGCAGTTGGCGTACCAAACCAACCATCATATGCACACCCATTTCATTCGCATATAACTCCAATGTTCAATGCACCTCCATCTATGTTCGGTGGGGGATTCAATCAGGACAGACAACAATTTGTAGCACCACCACGGCCCATGTCTCCTGATTATAACCCCGACAGACCAACATCACCGGTTTACGACCCAAATAAACCAATGTCTCCTGAATATAACCCTAACAGGCCATTATCACCGGTTTACGACCCAAATAAACCAATGTCTCCTGAATATGACCCCAACATGCCATATACTGTACCAATGTCTCCAGCATCGCCAGAGTATGACCCTATAAACGAACAAGGCCATGCGACACCACCATATTCTCCCACTAGCCCAGGTTACGAATCACCAAATTCGCCCGATTATGACAATGCGGATGTGTATGACCCCAATAAGACCTATTAGATTAGAATATACCCGATGGTTTAAAAACTAAGTATATAATAGTTATTCTTTACATTAAATGGATGAATCCTGGAATGATTTTTCCATGGACTTAGAAACTATTCCTTTAACCAGCAGTGGCAAGTTGGAGCCACCACCAGAACCATGTGATAAAAAAGCATTACTATGGTGTGGAAGAACTTCAATGCTTACCATACTGTCTATTTTGTTATTGAGTATGTCAGTAGTAGCGTGGAATCAATATACAGTTGCTCTAAATATTGACGATGAGGAGTCTCCCAAAGTATTGGCGATGGGTAATGATTGTACTAATAAAACATGGAATATACAATTTTTAGCTCATAATAAAAATTGGTGGACGTATGAAATATTATATTACGAAAAAGATATCGAACCACCATATTTATATTTAGATTCTATATGCAATAACACCATGGACCTTCCATATATAAGTATACAAAAATTTCCCGGCACGTGTTGCAGGTGGATAGTTTACAATACTATTTAATATTATTTTATAATATAAATGTGGAGATTCGCCATTGGATTTATAGCAGGAGCTTACGTACATAAACATTATGAATGGCCCGATATTGATTATTGGGTAGAAAGGTTAAAGGATGAAGAAAAGAGTAGACGTAAAAAATAGTATAAACTTTAATATAAATTAATTAAATGCAAAAAAATTATCCCAATACTATATTATATGATTTTGAACCAGGCGACGTTGTTACTATACATCGTACATGGGGCCCTGTTGGTCCAGATAATAAACTAAGTAGGGGGTTTGCTGACCGATATGTGGGCCACAAAACCTCTGGCGATAAAGGTGACCTATGGATGCAAACTATAACAAGAATAAAGGGTGACAATGACGATATGTTGGATATAGGTAAGTCTTACCAGAAATATCGTATTATCATGGTCATATTATCTATCAATAAACGAACTACCAATGGTATAAAATATAAAATTATCAAGGGTAGAGTTACATGGGACTCCATTGGTAGTGATAAAGATACAATATTAACATTCCGCCTATCTTGTGACACGGATTATATCGTTGGGAATGGTTTTCGTACAAGGGATGATTTATGTAATCCCAGGGAAGCCGTGGCCCCGCTTAATATACACCAAGCTCGATATTTGGCTGGTGAATCAAATGCCACAGCTAACCAAATATCCATGGAACCCGGTCAGTTTGATAAATGGAAAACTTCTAACATCGTTGCAAACCAATATGGTAAAAAATGGGGTTATAGGATGGTCGGTGAAAATGGATATCTTGAAAAGAAGAAGGATGGCAACTGGGAAGAGCGAACATCTTCCAAATGGGGCGATAATCGCAAGGAAGAACCTGATGCTCATTGGTGCACATGGTTTGAACTTGTAAATGAAGACGGGCATAGTCCTTATTTCTTTGGTAATGATGCAGATAAAATAGAATGGAATTGTTGGACTATGATTTTAACAGCACAGGGTTCTCTTATAAAATATATTAAAGATGTCGCTATAAAATCAAACGGTCGCGCGAGTATGATAGGTAATCATGGATTTTTTACAGCTGGCTTGCAAAAACACCAAACTAGATATCGGTCCGACACTGATAAGAGTGCGGATTACGATACCGGTACTCCGATGTATAGTAAAAATGTTATATTTTTGAAGACAGAGGCTTGCATCGACAATGTACTAGAAGGTCAACAGGATACATTATGGTCATTCTATCCATATCAAGGGATAACTGGTATAAGTAAAACTACACTTGACGTCGGTGAAAAAATGGCACCACATGCTATCAAGGCTTACAGGATAATATGTAAATGCGTCCGTGATATGAGATTCCCAGAACGCCTAAGAGAAAGAAATTGGATTGTAACGTGGGATGAAAATGATTTGTACGATGGCCATGACCCTGGTATACATTTTGAATGGGTTGGTAGTGGGGATTGGGAGGAAGATGAAGACATTAAGATGCCCACATCTTTCTTACGATTTGTATCTACTCAGAAGGCGGGTGCTATAAATGTCGTTTTATCTGAATTTAATCAACATCTACGAGAAGAATATACAAAAGCGGTTACAAAAAGCACCGATGGCACAGTATTATTCAGTGGGGACCACCCAAAAAGGAACCACAGGATTGACATGGGAGCTGGTATATTAACAGAACAAAATTATATTGATGCACAGTATATGTGGGACCGGGGGGAGGACGGTGATTTGTATGAAGGTATGGTAACACACTACCATCTTACTATGGGGGTTATACACGATAAAGTGGGTATAGTGGTTAACGGAAAGGACAATAGCCAACAAAACCATTTCAGATTCTTACCACGTACGTGGATACCCGATATAGCGGATGGACTAGAAGAAGACGGAAGATTGTATGTTAATTTTTTAAAATCTTTAATTTCCATTAGAGATACGGATAACATAGACCCCATATTTCATTTAGATACATTGTGGAGGGGGATTCTTATGAAGGGCATGCGCCATTTGTATGAGGGAGACGGAAGTGATTCCCGTATAACAAGGATGATTGGGGGCGCATGGCGTGACAAACGTAATGAGCTATTGATTAATTGTAGACAAAGACTTTATGACATAAGTATGCAGGGCGAGGGAACAATTAGAACATTGGGTGAATATTTTGAATGGGGAGAAACAGTTCCAGACTGGGTGGTAGAAATAGACCCCAACGATAAAATATTACAGAGAATTTTGGGTGCCGGTACCTCCCATTATGACACACCTAAATGGGTTAGATTATACAACGATGATAAAACACCAGTGTTTCCATATGGATATAGTTGGGTACAGGGCAAAGAGGATGATGCTCAAATAAGATACGTTGAAGTAGCCACTCCCTCTTTTTCTTTAAAACCCAAACGATTGACACTCGTCAATGAAAATGCTTTAGCTAGGCCCAATATATTATCAAAAATACGCCCTGGTTCTATTGTATATATCGGTTTCGGACCCAATGTCGGTGAAACTTACAAATATAGTTTAGGTTTTCATGAACCAATTGGTTATACTTTTTTTAAAGGGAACATTTGGGAAACCACACACGAAGATAATAAATATGTAGTTTTAAACTCAGATTTAAAACTTAAAGCATTGCGTAAAATACGCCATGTTAAAAAATTAAAAGAACGGGAAGTAAGGGCAGAGGGCAAGGGCAGGTCCATTCAATTTACAGCAAAAGAGGTGGCTGCAACGCTATGTTCTGTTAATACACAGTTAAATCCTAATTGGATGGAACAACTGTTCTTAACGCATGAACACAAGATAGCTTCACCGGATTGGAATTTTGCTGATAGGATTGAAAGTAGGGTAGAAGAATTCTGGGAGGAATGTGAAAACCAAATCACAAAGTTCTACAGTGTTCCTAAAACGTGGACACTCCGTAATTTTTTATGGGAACTGGTTGCTCAACGTTTATCGGGTGAATCGGGCAGAAAAATATATTCATCCGAATTTAATCTAAATGAACTATTGAAACGTGTATATTCAATAAAAATATACTACAGTAGAAAAACTAGTAACAGTGCCCGTCAGAATAAGTTCGCTGGTCCCCAACTTAGAAATCGTATTCAAATGCCTAGTGAGTTATGTAATTTTGATACGTTTCACGAAGGTATGAAATATGAAATTGTATTAAATATGCTTACTGAAGATAAACTGAATATGAGAATGGACCATTTACTCCAATATGAAGGGCTTTTTCAAGAGGAAATGAGCAATTATAGTGAGGGGTCGACAGCGGCAATTGGTGCAAAAAGTTTCAAAATAGATGTCATTACCTACCCGCTTGTGGAGCATACAACTACCAAAATAAAAGTCAAGGCAATATTCCCCAATTACGTACAATATATAACAACCATGACAATCGTTGATTCTCTATGGAAATCCGGTAGAGAAGATTATAAAAGTTTATCAGCAGCAAGAAAGAAATGGTTTTTCAAGGCTAGGGAAACAAATCCATCTGACCTCATTTATGAATTATGTAATCTATTACCACCGAACACTAATACTGTCAGGAAAAATATTGGACAATCACGTACCGATGATTACGAGGTAGAATATATACCAGACGCAGAAATTATTACTATATTAAATAATAAACATAAAGCAGGCAAAAAAGGAAAGGACAATCCTGAAATAAAACGTCTTATAGATGAAAATAAAGCGCTTGATAGACGGCGTAGAAATGAAGTTTTATATCATTGGGAATGGATGAAACGTTTTTTGATACCCGACGGATGTGAGTTTTTGTTAATAGAGAATCCTGATAGATTAGTAGAGTGTAGAGCATGGTGGGAATCACGGGAAGGAGACATAATACCAAGCCCTTATCCATATTTTACTACTTATAACAACCCCATAAGTAGATGGAAAAAGGGCTCTGTAGAACGAGAATTAGTCCCCTCCGAACTTGGCCCGGGTAAATTTGTAGAGATGTGGAACTCATTAAGCATGGAACAGGCTATTATTGAAGTAGAAAAAGATAATTTTGGCAAGGTGGGGCTCTTAATGAAACATTATGTGTATTCTAAGATTGGTAAACAGTTGAATAATGCACACAATATATTTATTAGTCTACCTCAGGGGCAGAAAATAAATGTACTTTCTTTATTTTTGGGTCACAGCGCCAGGCCCAAGAAACAGCACCCGGACTTAAAAAGAAAAGTATCCGATGAAGTATTTACAACAGCACAGGACGGTGAAATAGATTTTTTGAGTTCTAAGGGTCTAGAAATAGATTTTTTGAGTTCTAAGGGTCTATACATACACGAATTAAAATACTTGAACATTGAAAACCCATGCTGGTTCAACCGGTATAATTATACAATAGAAATGAGTGGTATGAAAATATCGTTTATTCCAAATGAATCTGGCATTGTAAATATAGTTTCGAGACATATATACCGAAGTATAGACGTTAAAACAGAGAGATTGAGAGATTATAACAAACAAGGTAGTATCAAGGACTATAGAGAAAGAAAATCAGATGATAAATTAATAGGGAAAACCACCGTTCAAAATATTGTAGAACGTGTCTATGAGATGTCGATAGGCGAAGATGCTCAAATGAACGGTGGAATGTTTCTTTTAAACGGTGAACCGATACAACCATTCCCAAATAGCCCACTAACAAGGAATTGGAATGATGTTCGAACGCATTTTAACAAAATAACTATATCAGTCGCAGGAAAGGGTACTTATAATCTTTATGAGAATGGCACATATAACAATTCACTTTTTTATTTGCTTGGTCTAAAAGAACCCCAACGGTCCGGAGACGAGCCATTTGGTATTAAACTTGTACGCAAGGATAAGGTGCTGGATTTAGGGTTTAAAAACGTTGAAATTACATTTCATTCGAAAGAAATTAATTCTGAAACCCGTGATATCGTAGAAAAATTAGAATTGGATACAATGGTAACACAAAAGGAGACGGACGTATCACGGCGTGGTTATATATACATTGATGGCGAAACGCGCACATTATTAACCAGGGAGAATCAATATAACCCCCGATGGTCGTTATTGACCAGCCAGATGTTGAATTTTTTAGTGGCAACTTATAATTTGAAAACACCAGGAGAGTCTGGTTATGAACTACCATATACCGCCGTAGAGGATTTTGAAGATATGATTTTCAAAACAAAACGGAAAACTACTGGTTCACCGATGAAAGGGGTGAGCGGTGTACCTCAGGTAGAAACAAGAAAAAAGATACCAAAAGTTGAATATATGACAAAACTAGAACGTATAGAACAAGTTTGTGGATTACTCGCAACGAAACACCGGGAAAAACTAGCAGAAAATCAATATAATCTCCAGAATAAAATTAAATCAAGAGAAATGTTGGATGAAGGCGATATTGATGATAGTATTGAATGGAGAGACACTACATGTATGTTGTGTAAGCAGCCAGGCGCTATTGTAATGTTAGAATGCGGCACTCCGGAACCAGAAGGGTACCAGGAGTATGCCCCACATATATTCCACATGTCTTGTCTATATAAAACTTGTTTAAAAAGAAGCACATACGATGAAAATATCAATGCGATGACAGAGGCTGCTACGTCTATCAATATATTGCATAAGATTAATTTAGACCAATACATGACTTGTGTAACTATTCCGGAGGCCACTGCTACAAATGTGGCGATAGACAATGGTGGTATCCCCCCTGAGAAGCAATACGTTTCTACTATGACAGTGAGGACATTTTTACATATTAGAGCACAGATGAAGATAAAAAACGCTGAAATCACTGCAACCTACATACCAATGGATGCCATTCAAGCTCTACCTTGTACAGGCTGGCCTAATAGATATTTCATTGACGCTGGTATAAACCATAGACGTGTAAACCGTGGATATTTAAACATGAATCACTTAAACGAAGATGAAAAATATATTGCTATACCTGGTTTATTAGCTAAAGACAGGTTAGTTGGAAGACAAGTTCAAATACGAAAATCCCGGGATAGGGATATTACATACACGTCGGAAGATGCCCCGGCCACAAATCAGGTCCCTAACCACAAAATGGCACTAGAGCACATGCATCAAAAAATTTATACATGGACAGAAAATTCGCATTGTCCGGCATGTCGGACACTCGTTGGGACTAGAGTGTTAACTTGTAGACCCATTGGGTTTGAAACCCATAAAAAAACATTGATGTACTGTGGCCAGGAAGTATATGAAGAAGAATCTCTGAAAGTTTCATTTCCACCATTGATAAAGACAAATGGCGTTTATGAATGGGATAAGTACCCTTCTAAATGGGCCTTATTTAGATATCAACCACATGCAAGGGGCGAAGTATATTTGGAACGACATAATGTACGTGATTACGGTAGAGGTGGGTTGGAACTAGCATATCACGAACTGAGTCAATTTATAGAAAATCCAAAGAAATTTCAAACAAATAATTCTCCAAAAATATACAATCCCTGTAGATATGCCAAATTGATTGGGAAGAAACAGAAAATGGCAGAGGATGTCAAGTTGGAGGCGTTGATGGACTCTCGCTATAGAACGTATAGGTTGAAAAAAGACGATGGGTATATAGATTTACCAGACATATTGAGACCTTACGGTGAAATTAAAGACCAACTGAAAACATGGTTAGTAGAAGCAGAAAAATATTTAAAAGTGAGAGATGAAGCTATACATGTAGAAGCAACGGAATGGTGGAGAGAATCATTTTTAGACATTAAAGAAAGATATCCCGAGACTGTCGTAGATGGAGAGATTGATTTAAAATTAATACCTAAAAAGTGGACCTTCCAACCTATGTATGTGGGTGCGCTTTGGATTAAACCTCGGATTACTATAGATAGTAATGCAACAATACAAGATTTGTATAAGGCATTGGGTGATAATATGAGAAAAACATATGAAACATATGAAATAGAATTCAAAATACCAGACCATATGAACGTTGGTGAACAAATATCATTGGGACAGTTTGGGTTTCGAGATACATGGCCTCAACGTATTACTTTAAAGGAAGAAGATAAGGATGATGAGTCTAATGATGCTAAATGGAAAATATATTCAATGTCTATATTTAAAACCAATATGGCCGAAGAAGCTAAAATGAACGCCGAATATAAGAAATTAATAGATATTTCCGAAGGCTTATGGAAATTTATGTATGGTATATGGGATAAATTAAAAGCCGATAATTCATTAGATTTTTACCCTGTCAATAATTGTATGGAGGCGTTTCTCGATAAGGGGACGCATGCAGCACTTACTATGGACAGGAAGAAAAATACAGATGATGTTTACGTGCTTGATATACCATTACAAACCGATGATGGAAAAGCGTGGTTGCAAACTGTGCAACAATGGCTAGACAAAAACGAAGAAAAACGAAAGCTTAATGTATATTTTAAATTACAGGAAAAATATTCAAAAAAGGTTATTACACGAATCCTTCAGCAGGTTAATAGGCCTGTTACGGCTATATATCCAGGGGTAAACACTTCACTTCTATTGACAGATGTTATAAAAAGACCGGCTAAAATGAATAAAAAAAATACATTCGCGTGCGATTACCTACCATGGCCATATGTTGGTGAGAATTGTAGTTTGATAGTACACGCTAGTAATAAACCAGATAAATCAGATACTAGGATAAAAATTAAAGTTGAATTTAGATATATGGATGATGATTCACTCATAGAGGTGAACGAGGCCTCCGCTACTGTTGTAGACGTTGGTTTGGAAGATAACATGGATAGTTTTTGGGATTCTATGAAAAGAACCCAATGGTTTCAAAACCCAAAAGCATGGCGGTTTAAAAATGACATAGGACTACCATCATTAACTGAAGGTGGGCGCATACTATTTGATTTAGAACCTAATGGTAAACGTAATGGCAGACCATATTATGACGCCAATACACATGGTGGGGCATTTGAGTATTTAGAATCAAACCCATGGTCCGCGCATTGTCAATGGATAAAACTATCTGTGTCGTCCGAGGACGTGCGGGACAGGCATATTTCTGGTTCTCGCATGAAAGATTTATTCAGGCCAGCGCTCCGGAAAGAAGAAGTTGGCGGCGGCGTCGTAACCAGGTCATGGAAACATCAAATTGAGCTTATGGGGGCAATGGATGAACTGGACACGATAGGCGACGATATTTCCAGAGATAATAAACTCCCAGATTCAGCAATTGGTGTACTAAATCCATGGTTTGTGTCTCAAGATAAAAGCTCCAGGCCTTACCGAGATGATTCGTGCACCAAAAAATACATCACCATGGGTATATATTACAATAAAAAAGACAGGTTTGATTATGGTAAATTTGACACATTTCCATGGTATAATAACGTACAAAAAGTTTTTGGGGCACGTTTCGACCATAGATACCTTGCACAAGTAGAAGTTAGATTTAAAGATAGACTCCCAGGAGAACACTCCTGGGGATGGATATCGCGGGGAACGCCGTCAGTCATACCATTGAGTTTGTTAAAAAAGAAAGACTTGTCATACGTAAAAGAAGAAGATATTATGCGGTTGTACACCGCTATTGGTAAATGGGGAGGTGCGCACCGGGAAAGAGGCACTCCTTTAAAGAGAAAATGGTTCGCTGATGATTTGAAACAAGATAATGTTCTAGCATACACTGATTCCGAATTAGTGGCAATAACTACGCAGAATATTGAGGATGACGAGATGCCAAAAGAAAAACTGTTATGGGCTCACACGTCGTTTAATTTTAGAAAATTGGACCATTGGGCAATAAAAAATAAATCGTTAGTCATGCCACGGTATGCTATCATAGAGAAAATTAGGGACGAGAATCGTTTAAAAATATTACCATGGGAGGAGCTCACACAGGCTGGTATTAATATAGTTTACAACGTTTCCAAAGAAAGAGGTGGTCGAATTAAAACGGAACTAGTTAAAAATTCCCATCCTGCAATGACGCCTGACATGGGCGAATGGGATATACTTGACAGTAGAAATATACTCGCATTTTCGAAAAGCCGGTTCAGTTTATCATTGACTAATCCCTCTGGTAACCCCGATATAACTAAACCAACTGGATGGTTAACGCCTGAAATGATTGCAATCAATGGTAAAGAAAATACGGAAAGAGTAACAAGAGATGGTATACACTCAGATGCTTCCGAGTCGCTGATAGACCAATTTAATGATGCTATGCCCTGGGCAACAGAAGATTTTGGTCTTTTTGATAAAGCCCAGCAGAAGAAATTCAAAAGTATACGAAATAAAGATAGAAAAAAACTTATATTTACATTGTATCGCGATGTTAATAGAGCCAAAACGGACGTTGCACCAGTTCCACATCCACAATCTATACGGTTTGAATTCTTAGACGTTTCTAAACATCTCAAACCAATGTCAATAGAGAGTGAGCTGGAATGGGGCAACGCGGTTGAAGTATTTATTTTTCTCAAACAAATGTGGAAAAGCTCATCAACACATGAAATGTTATTGCCAGCCAGTAAGGACCCTACAAAACCGTATGGGTTCACCGATGGTGAATGGCCATCATTTTTGGAAGATTTAAAACAGGTATTCATCATGGAAGTAGCCGTTTCTAACGATTATAAAGTTTATCGGAAAAAAGACGAAGACTATACGTTGGTTGAAGACGATGAAGAGAAATTTAAGCTGTTACAAGACCACGTTTCATACGTTGCAACGATTATAAAAAGAAGAATACCAACTTCCTCGACGAATATTGATTGGAACGCTGTTGAATTTCTCCATCTTAAAAATATTGACCATGGTGGTCGCTACAATGGTGATGAAATGGAAATGCTTGGTAGTATTGGACCAAAACAGCGGAGATTAGATAATACATTCTCGACAAGGAATGTAGGGGATGATGCTGAAACATTTAGTAAAACATGCGTTGGTTTCGGTGTGACTGGTCCCAATCATACGCCATGGGCAACTAAAACAGATGGATACGAACAGACAATGGATATTTTTGATAGTACCACCTGGACGGGGCAAGCTAACATCTTCCTGAATAGGACTTGTGGCGTATCTAGTTATAAACATCAAAGAACACCCCCCAATAAATCGTATGGTCAATTATCTTATAGAGATTTGACGGACCCCGACTGTTATAATATTCAACGTGGTCTATTCGGTGAAGGGTTTGATAAGGGTATGGAAAGACATCCAAACCTTGAACAAATACCACATTTTATAATCGGTGTTAAATATGACGAGGAAATAGTCATTCGTAACATGAAAAATATTAAAAGTATTAAAGAATATGAGACTGGTAGAAAACCACATGCGGAAATGATTTTTAAATATTACAAAAAGAGAGAAATTAAACCAGGTGATATTTGTATGTTTAAATCCGATAAAAATACATCACGTGATAGAAGGTTCTTAGTAATGGGTTTGGATGAAATTATGCAGCAGCAAGCTTCCCCAACATGGTTTGATTTTGAAGTTTTAATACAGATAATTTACGATTCGAACGGGCTTATGCATGATGACATGCTTTTTAATGGTACATCTGTACCATGGAAAGAAATTGAATATGCTGGTGACGATTTTCGCAAAATGAAAACCAGGGGATTGTTCCCGTATTTCAACTCTTTTCCTGAACCATTGTGTATGAAGCCGCTCATAAACGAAGACGGTGGCATTGTACTTTACCAAAGGGATATTGGACTAGAGACGGTACCATTTCCCCGGTGTCCCGTGAGATTATTATATTTCACAGATAACTTCGAAAATGCATGCATTCAATATACACCAAATGATAAAGGGGAAGCATACTGCAACGATTTTTTCAAAGACCATTCGGGCGACGACCCACATGATAAAACCCAAACCATGTTCGTACCTATTAGTAACCTACATCCAGTGAATATCGTAAATGATATATTCAGTGACAATGGTACAGACGATAATGATACAATAGTTCTAGGGGAGAGTGATAGAGACCGGTTATCTGACTCTGCCCCCTCATCGTCAGACGATGATATACAAAATGAAGAGGATATACCACATCCACCTCCAGGTGGCGGCGGTGATGGTACGATGGGTGTCTATGGGCAAGACCATTTGACGGATTCATTTAGTAAATTAAAACTAAGATTTTAACTATAATTATATTAAATTATTTTATAACATGGAAGACCATCCCGCTATTGGCGTTGGTTGGGTAGCTGTAGCTGGATTAATGATATTAGTTCTACAATTAAAACACAATGGTTATGTTCCTGCGTCTTTATATGGTATGTTATTGGGCGGGGTGGTGTGTTGGTTGGTCAATACAATAGCAGGACCAGATTCTGACCCTTTACAATTTAAACCTGAACAGTTTATGTTTGTTTTATTACCTCCAATTGTTCTTAATTCGGGGTTAAAATTTAAATGGAATGAAGCAAACGGTACAATTGGTACATCCATATTACTAGCATGGTTAGGTACAATTGGGACAGCTTTATGGATAGCATTGGGTCTCTGGTCAATGTCTAACGTTGAACCGTGGATAGTAGCTTTCTGGATAGGGGCTATTCTGTCACCAACGGACCCAGTTGGAACGTTAGACCAAATGAAATCCCTGCAAGAAAATATTCCCGTACGTCTGGTTTTGGAACACGAATCATTGTTGAATGATGCTGTAGCCGTTATCCTAGTTCATACCTCACATAGAGCATGGAATTTAAGTCAAACGCTTACTAAGACGGAGACTATGGAAATAGTGGCAGTGGCTATGGGATTAACTGTGTTGAGTGTATTAACTGGAATGGTCTCAGCTAGAATATGTGTATGGATTAACAGGACGGACCCCATATTTGTCCTTGTGGTCGGTATGTTTGTATTTTCATTATGCGAAGGCATAACAGCTTCTGGTATAATAGCTCTTTTTGTTTTTGGGGCAACGTTGACCCATTATTCTACGGTAGTAGAAGCAGCAAAAACCGTTGAATATATATCAAATTTCTCCGAAACATACGTATATATCACTATGGGTGGTGTAGTCACACAGACATCGTTTCAATACTTCGGTATGGGATTAACGGCAATGTGTGCGGCATTTTCCGGCAGAGTATTAAACGTTTTTATATTCTCTAAACTAGCCAAAGTCGGTGGAGTTTCATGGTCTTCTGATGAAATATTATTTATGTCAGTATGTGGAATGAGAGGTGCCGTGTCATTGGCATTGGCTGTTTCCGCGCCAGCGTCATTGCGTACAATGTTTGTAACTATAACGGTCATGGAAGTATTATTTTCAATGGTATTTACTACTATGTCATCTGGATTTTGTATAAAACAGTTAAAAATATTTAATTAAAAAAGTTTTTATTTACGATACTCCTGTGTTTCACCGTATCATTCACGTAGTAGTATTTTGTACGTTCCGCCAGTAGTTCTAATGTAACAGTGTATAGTTGTACCACGGTGGGCTCCACCCTACAAATCTCTAACATAGCCCAGGTAATGTCCAATATCTGATTAACATCGTCATTCGATTCAAATGGGAACAGATAACGATGTATACAACCTCTTGCCGAAGGATTTTCTTCTAGTTTACACATGTCAATGATATCCACGGCACTAAACCATTTGGATATCCAATCCACCCCACCGTATATATTTTCATCCATATATTTTTGCAAGTCTTGCCATGGGTCATATTGTTCGTGGACTTCTTCTTCATCGTCACTACTGTCATCTTTACCGTATACTTCGGCTATAGCCTCGCCTTCCAAATCTTTATCGTATTTTTTTCTAGTCATATTTGTATGGATATTACATTTCTACTATTATTACGTTGAACACTATATTATAGGAATATTCTTCACATATTCTTACTATTTAATACCTAGTGACATATTATAATAACAATCATGCATGTTTATAACATACCGGAGGATATACTGTACGAATTATCGTACTTTTTAAAATGGCGCGATGTCATTAATTTTTGCATTATGAATAAATCAATGTATAGTTTCATTATAAAATTCAATGTATTAAACGCTAGTATAATTGCCACTGAGAGCACTCTAATACAGAAAGCGTTAGAATGTGGATTCGGGCCACCGGAACCGTCAGAAAACTACTTCATATGTAGTTTAAAACGCATATACCAACGTGAAATATATAATTCTATTTCTAAAGATTGGGTTACCTTGAAGAAAATGGGGGATAGATTTTGCCAGAGATATTATTTTATGAATAAGGTTTTAAACGAAGAGTTACGCGTATGGTCGCCATTTATATTCACTTCAAATTTTAGTAAAACCAACGAAAATTGGATTGCTAATTGTCATACCCACACTAGTACCAGAAATTGGGGAAGTTGGGATACGCGTGAAGATTTTAAAGCAAATTCGCCAGAATGCAATGAGTTTGCTAATCTTATTCAAGAGATGACAATAATGATAAGGGATAATATGACCCATGTTGGTTCTGTACGGGTTATCGGCGCTCCTTATTCGCAATGGGATGCTACACCTCCGACACCGTTGAGGGCTTTGAAAAAAATTTGTATATATGCCAAACGTTGTAAAACGAATGGTATATTGGGTCAGAAAAGAGATTGTTTTAGAAATATAAAGTGGCAGGAAAATTTAATTCATATCCCAACTGAATACATAGGTAAAAATATAAAGGATAAAAAATCATTTCACGCATTACAATGTATGAAATTAGCAAGGGGTAAGAAGGCGAAAGTGCGTTGTGGTTTTTCTGTTTACCGCAACCCTAAACAAAATTGGGAGTGGTATTTAAGAGTTACTTTTGATAAAATAAAAATTTATGTTTAAATAAAGCTGAGTGTATAAATAGACTATATCTAATTGTTAAATGACTTTGGCAGCTAATCAATGTAATCGCGATGATTGGATAGCAGGTGTATGGATTATATCCATCGGTCTTACTATTTTGATATCATCTATATTTGGATTAGTACAGGGTAATAAACTTTACGCGTTTGCTTCTGAAGATGGAGACGAAGCTCGTCTCCAGGATATATAATGTTTACGACACATACCTCTAGATACTCTCATCCGATTACAAACTGGATGAATACATTTTCTAAGTTCGGGATATTGTTCCATATAATGTTTAAAACATAAATTATTCATAAATTGCGTCTTTACACATTTAATACATTCTAACCGCGGTAGTTTATTACGTCTATAATGGTAATTACACATCCCATTTGCTATGGGATGTTTACCACAGTCTTCCATCCTACACCACGTGTTAAACGATTTATAATGGGTTCTACATAGCGTGTGACAGAACACTGGTCTATGACATTTACATACTGTACAATGGAGTTGTAATTTAGCCTGTTGTTTATAATGTATTATACAAAGACCTTTTCTATAAGTCACATCTTTACATTTACTACATGGTCCTTTAAATCTTCTTTTCTCATAAGACGGCATATAAAGGTTATAGCTTGAATTATATAATGGACTTTACTGATTTGAAGCATAAGAGATTTGTATTGCATCCAATACAACATGCGAAATTGTGGGATTTGTTTAAACAGCAGCAGCAGGTATTATGGACAACAGAAGAAATTGATTTCTCCCAGGATGATACGGATTGGAAAAAAATGAAAAAAGAAACACAGGATTTTATACTAACCATCATAGCATTTTTCGCCGGGTCGGATATACTTATCATAGACAATTGTATGGACAATTTTATGTCACAAGTGACAGTGGCCGAATGTAAATGTTTCTATAGTTTACAAGCATTCGTTGAAACCATTCATAGTGAAACTTATTCATTGATGCTCCAAAAATTTGGAGGGAATAGGTTCAACGAATTGAAGGAGGCAGTTGACAATATTGCTTCCATCAAAGGTAAGGCAGAATGGGCCCGTAAATATATGGACGAATCGCAACCATTTGCTATTAGACTGTTGGCGTTTACAATATTCGAAGGTGTTCTGTTCAGTGCATCGTTCTGTTCTATGTACTGGTTGAGAACGAAGAATCTGTGTCATGGATTGACATATTCTAATGAGCTTATAGCTAGGGACGAAGCTCTACATGCTTCGTTCGGTGTGGAGATGTTTAATATGTTGGAAGATAAACCAAATGTGTTAAAAATACATCATATTATGAACGAAGCGATGGAGTTGGAAATGGCATTCATAGACGAGGCTTTGCCGAATAGACTGAGCGGTATCAACGCCAATACAATGAAGGATTATGTAAAGTATTGTGGAGACCACCTGTTAGGGAGAATCAACGCTCCTCAGTTGTATGGTACGAAGAATCCATACCCATGGATGGACATGATTAGTATTGACTCTAAATCCAACTTTTTTGAAAAAAGAGTTGCCGAATATTCAAAAGCTGGTGTGGGTTTACATGAGAAAGATAATACATTTCAAGATGATGAGGATTTTTAACTTATTCTGAGAATATTCATATTAAATAACATATATCTATAAATATTATTATCACAACCAATATGTTTATGTCTAAAAGAAAAAGAAAAAATAAACCACCTAAAGATATTACTCCCAATTTAACCAAACTAGAGGAATATTTGGAAACACATCAACGGGTTTATCCTAAATTGGAGCCCGCTTTAAAAAAATTAAGACAATTTGTAGGCGCACATGAAATAAAAGAAACCGTTGCGAAGTCCGTGCAATATATAATAGCGCACCAAATGGCAACAAAGCCTAAACGCCGTAGTACACGCAAACGCCGTAGACCCTCTAAACTATTAGTTGGTAGAGCGAAATTACGTGGAGCTAAACGTCCTAGATTGGACACTGAGGAATTTGAAACTGACGATGAAGACGATGAATTCGACCCAAAATCCCTTGAAGATTTGCCACCAACGATAGCAGCTGCCAGCTTAGGTGCAATGTTGGCCATGGCTTTATCGGCTCACGGTATGGAAGAAGAGTCGGAATCTGAAAGTGACGAAGAAGAAGATGAACAAATGCAATTGCGTTATAAGAAACCAGAATACATGCATGGCATTATGCAACATACCATGTTGTTAGGCAAGCCGGGTACTGGTAAAACTACACTTGCACATATATTGGTATCAATATGGGATGCATTGGGTGTTGTAGATAAAAAAAGATATTTCGTAACGTCCCGCGGTGATTGGGTTGGTAAATATCAAGGGCACAGTGTTGCTAAAGCTAAAAAACTAATTCAAAAAGCGCGTGGTGGTGTAATATTTATTGACGAAGCCTATTCGTTAATAGCTGCTAAAGATGGGGATGATACTTATGGACACGAAGTGTTGACTGAAATCGTTGAATCCATGACCTCAGTGGAGAAAAACGTTACATTTATTTTCGCTGGCTATGAAAACGATATGACCAGAATATTTGGCGCGAACCAGGGGTTACGTAGAAGATTTGGTTATATCTTCAAATTAAACCAACCCAATTCGTTGCATCTGTTTCTAATATTCCAGAAACAATTGAAAGAAAAGAAATGGAAAGTACCTAAATCAGAACGCGAACCCGCTGTGCTGTTTTTTCAGCAGCATAAGGAGATTTTCGAATGGGGTGGTGGTTCAACGGAAAATTTCATTCAACACTGTAAGCAATCTGCTATTTCAAGGGCATTTCCTTCATTACATGAACGTAAAATATTAGTGGAGGATTTAAAAGTGGCCCACAAAGCAATGGTTTTGCATAACAAAAGTACAAACCCAATTCCACCCCAAATTAAAAATATGTATCTATAAGTAAACTATTATATTATCTAAATTAGCAAATGAGTGGGAATAAAATTCCATGCATAGAACGTTTATACTCCAACACTACTAGTAGCGGATTAACGTTTTTATTTACTATACTCCCGTTTGCATTTATTATTACGGAATTCATTCATGCCATATTGGATATTAATAGTCACAACGATGGTTTTGATACCGTAATAAAAGAAAATTTTCAACTTTCAAGGGCAATATTAGCGTCGCTGACATCTATAATGTTCGGGTGGTTATTGTTAGGTGGGGTACACGTACGTAGCAACATGACACTAGAAGAGTTAAAATTAGAGGGCAACACACCAAATTGGTGGATAGCACAGGGGTTTGAAGGATGTGGTCAATTCTTAGTCCTGGCCGCATTTCAATATGCATATTATGGTGGATATGAATACGTCGATGGTGTCCATGATATAGTAGGTAGTATATGGTTCTGGTTTTTTATAACTGCCGTTATAGGTCTTATACTGTGGCTGTATCTTAATTGGAACGTGCCTAGGAATGCCTGGCTTCCTAGTGATAAAGCCATAGGCTGGTATAAAATTTACACCGTCATAGTATTTTCACTGTGGTTGGGATTCAATCCTACTGCTGTTGAATACGAGGTTGCAACTATAGTCCTTATTTTCATTACAGGATTAGTTAGGTTGTATATTATCAATACACAAAAAGCAGAAAAAGTAATACAAGTTCAAGTTTTACCACCTACCAATTTGACATGCAATTTATTGACCATTCGGTCCTTGATATATTTGTTTATTCCAGCCATTATATTTGGAGCATCTTTTTACAACCACGCGAGTGACGGTAACACAAAACTTGTAGTGAAATATATATACGCGGTATCATTGGGATTAATAATGTGTGTTTATACTTACTACACCTTAGACATGTTAAATCAGTATAGATTAAATCCATCTTTTGCTCAAATTACACAAAGAACGGAGAAGACACAGGTATAAATGGACTAAAATAAACATAAATATGATATTTTATTATTTAGGTTGGTTTGCTATATTCGGTATAATATTATTCATAATACATAAATTATCGTTTCATACCAGAGAAATTTTATTATGGACGCTAAAAATAAGTATGGCTTTATATATAACATCAGTATTAGGCATTCTAGTATTTGTAACTGAAAAAATAGACGTACAAGCCATGAATGAAATGGGCGAACGTGTGGTAAAACGATTTCAATCACTACGCATGGATGGGTTGTGATGAATATTATAATTCATAAAATGTTGAGATTTATGGTCTTCGTCGCCTTTAGCCCAATGTTCTGTTTTTGGACACTTAACGACTAAATTATCTTTAGTGGATGCATTAGTAACCCATGGTGATTTACAATGTACTGTAACAGCCGCGCGCGTTAATGATGAATTTGATATTAAAATTTGATTACCCCATTGGTCAACTAAAACGGTATTAAACAACCCTATACTATGCACTTTACCACCACTTATACTCTGTGAAGGTACATCTAACCAGTTTTCAGTTGTTATTAAATTATCGTTGTGAAGCATTAATCCATTGAACATTGATATAATATATGGTTGGAATGCGTATCCAACGCCGATAGCAATACCAGCACTGGCGTTGGATATTACATCGGGACCGACAAGATGAACAAATGAGATGACACCTATAAACATTTGAAGTGTGAGTTTAACGGTTTGCGCGACAAACAGCGACGCATTCATAAATTTAGCTAAAAATAAATATAATAATTCAGCTAATTTATTTCCTACTATCAAAATAAAAATTATCACAGCAAAATCATCTATATTGCTTATTATACTATTCAAACAATCTTTGAAAGTAGTCCACATTATATTTGGTCTGTACCATCTTTTATAGCTTCATGTTATAAATCTTAATCTTTCGATTACAATATTTCCAGATGCTAATGTTTTAACTTGCATGTGTAACATTGTAATTGGGTCAGCCTGTTCAACAGCACAAGCAATTAAATTAGATGAACTATTATTAGGTTCTATACCACACATAAGACACATTCTTTCAAAATCTGCCGGCGTTATCTCAGAACCTGACCGTACATATGCTTCAAATTGACAGCATACTTCTCTCACAAATGGATATTTTTTCGTTCCCGGTGTTAAATCATGCCATTCTATAGTAGTACCAGATACACTACCTAGAAATAAATCTTCCTGTGCTTTTGCTACTACTGTATTTTCTTCTTTTTTAGATTCTTCAGCTTTAGGCGCATCATCTATTTGACCTCCAAACCTTGCAAGCATCTGACGTACGGATTCTCGTTGTTCGTCGGTCAATGCAATTTGTTTAACATGTTCTTCACCGCGACCTTCACCTCTGGCTGCCATGTATATAAACAACATATCTATCACCTAAATATGTCATCTGGTAGAAATTATAGAGCTTCAAAACGTAATTTTTTACCACCACCAACTAAAGCACTTATTGTTAATTCGGAATTAAAATATAGTGACGGCAGTAGATGGTGGCTAATGGACAAAGACTGGCCACCATCTCAACGTCCCTTACGATATAAAAATTGGGCTTTATTTGATTCGGACCAATGGGATTCTAAATCGTTTGTGGGATATGTTAATTTCATTAAAGAAGATGAATCCAATTTACCACAACCAGGTGAAACGATTGATTTAACTAGGGGTGATGATATATACACCGTATTGGTAATAAATTCACTGCCATCTAAACGCGTTTGTAGGACATATATTTTACAAAATGTTACGAAATGAGTATAAACTATAATTATATATAACAAATGTTTAAGAAAGTAACGTTGGCATTATGCGCGGTAGCTTCTATAGCCTGGGTTTTAATACAATTTAGAAACATGCATTTTTATTACATAAGAAGAGCAGAAGAATATACAGCTGCTCAGATTTATTTAAAATCAGATGTTTGCGCAAATGGAGAGTTAAATAGACAGTTGGGCAATTTTGCTAGATGTGAGGATAGTAAGAGAATATTAACAATGTCACCATGGGCTTCGGCGTGGTATGATTTCTTAGAGGATATGTATATTTGTGGACACGGTAGATGTGATGTATTTTGGAATGAAATATCTGGAAAATTGCCTTATATTATACTTTTTATGGGTGGTATTATGATATGGATTACTTATCAGTCTGTACAAACTCAACGGATTCAGAATTCGATGATGATGTGGCAGTTGCCGTTGATGAATCCACGTCTACAGATGCAAACCCATCAGTTTCGCCATGAACATGATGACTAGTCCTCCTACGTTTAGTATTACGCGTTGGTTGTACATCGTCCCGACGTTGTTTTACCCACTCTTGTTGGCGTATTTGATGAGCTTTTTGCATACGTTCAGCTTGTTCACATGGTTTCATAGCTACACTTAATTCTTTTAATAACTTATCCATATTATAATTATTTTAATCTGTTATATACTCAAACTGTGTTACTATCCCCTGATAAATCAGGGCGTACTAGCGCTACCCCTTCGCTTTCATCACCATCTTCTCTTACACGTTTTATAAATATTACTTTAGCAAAACGCGTGGTCCATGGGTGCGTTGTTACCAATAATGTAACAAATACAGTTACCATTAAATCCGTTGAATATTGATAGCGTGCTGCCAGCGCCAACGCGGCCACTAATGATACATATGTTATTCCAAACACGCGTACAATCAATTTAAGAGTTAATTTACCACAGTTACAACAGCCACGTTTAAGTACTTGTTCCATTAGTTTGGTAAAAATTATCAATTGTGCTATATCGGAACTCCATAACATATCTCCACAAGCGCGTCCGAAACGAGTCCATACCCAGCTCATATCATCGGTCAATGGTATATTATTAATTTCTAAACAGTTAGGAAGTGAGTCGGGAACGATGGTAAACCATTGACACATTGCGAACATTGGCAATAATAATATTTCAGCCGTTAACGCCTCTGCCATTGGCTGGAGCTTCTGCCCACGACAACCCCACAACATCACTACAATCAACGCATATCCACCTGTCAATACATCTACAGAAGTTAAAAGACCCAGTTGGTCTACATATGGTACAGCATATACCGGAATCCATCCGGTATATAATATATCGTCTAAAGGCTGTATAGTCGTATTAGTGGCCTTGAATAGTTTTAAAGCATATTGAGCTTGCCTGAATGATATAATATTGGACACAAGCTGGTTTACCATTGTGACACATAAAAAAGTAAAAAGTGTAGGAATCCACCGGGGTCGGAGTGCCATTTAAATTGGAGTATACATAGCTATATACTCTGTTTTAAAATGGCAGACGATGATTGGAAACAATCCGCTGTAATGTTTTATGCTTTCGGCACTATACTCGCAATGATAATATTTATATCACTGTTTATTTATGCTTTATATAAAAATCGTGATAGAAGAATGAAAATACAAAAATTTTTCTGTTGGTGTTGTACACGTGATGTAATGCACCACTATGATACAATACAACGGACAGATGATGATGTTGAAGTAGGAGATGGTTTATTAGATGTTGCGGCACAATCAGCAAAATTTACGATAACAAGCGATGAGGAGGAGGATGATGAAATTGAAATTGATATACATGGTGACGATAGCCCACCGTTTGATTCGTTGAAACGTAAGGCAGAGGTAGAAATGGGGATGTACGAAGAAACGTTTAATAACACAGCTATATAATTTTATTCTATTTTATTTTAATTTAATTTTAATTTTTTTCAATTTAATCACATAAAGTACATGGTTCTTTACGTAACCGGCGAGCTCCACCTAATGGTGCAATTGCCTGATTTTCAGTGCCGATGGCGGCGTTGGACCCGTCTCCATCGATATCATCTGAATCTACCATACCGTCAACATATCCGTCGCCATCTGCATCAGTTTCGGTATAGTCATAACCAGGAACATATTGGTCTGACGAAGCAGCATCGTCGCCCATGAAATTGCCGAAGAAATTATCAGCAGCGTCGTCATTGGCCAATGATAACTCTTGCAAATGTTCTTCTTCTTCTTCACGGTTAATCTTCTCACATACATCAGTTATATCTGAATAGCCAGATAACCATAGATATCCAGAGTCGGCTAAACTCGCTCCTCCAGAGAGTTGGTTATGCAATTTTATGATAGCTGCTTTTACAGCAACCACAGCGTTAGTTCTAGGTTGAGCGATAGCATTTACTACATATGTACCTGCCGAACCGTGGTCAGAATTCACAGTGGAACCGTCCACACTCTCAAATTCTGAGTCAAAACCGGATATATCAGGTACACATGGGGTGCCATGAAGGGCCGCAGCATCACCGACGTTTACCTCTGACGCCTCATCAACCAGGCAATTATAAGTTCCGACATTCAAACCGCCGTCGAGTGCAGTAGCAGTGTCGGAGCCGTCAATCTTCGTCACCAATTTGCACGACATACGTGGGCTGAGGTTTTGGGATGGCCCACATTTATTCGCGAGAGCATCCCATTGTTGAGATACAGGAACATCACATGATTGTAAACATGATGCTTCTTTAGCAGCAATTTTATTGAAAATTGCTGTTGATTCGGCAACGACTTCTGCTTTGATTTGGTCAAGAATCGTCGTATGTTCAATCCATACATCTTCATCTTTATAACCAGCTGCCGTTTCATAAAGTTCCCAACATGCATGAATAGAACCTTCAACAGTAGTATCAGAACAATCTGGTCCTTGACCACTACCAGAGCAAACCGGAGCGGACGAGGCGGTACCAACATATTCAACACCCAATTGTTCTTTCAAATTATTGAAATTTGTCTTGATATCTGCCTCAAAACCTTGAGAAGTTACCCGGTTATTAATGTGGGTATTGGCAAATGTGGAACTGTATCCAACTTGAGCATATTCTGGTAGGTCACTTGCAGCCGTGTTGGCCCCGGTTGGGAACCCACCACTGTAATCAACCTTTACCAAAGTTGTTTGACTAGCGTCCAAATACTTTGCGATATCGTATAAAGCATTGTTAAATTCGGAAACGCATTTTGTACTTAATGGGAAACTGGCAGAATTCCCTGACCGTCCCGTGATTTCAGATGCCGTAGGGGCATCTGAGCGTTTATTTGGTACGGTCCCAGAACCACATAAAGCATCTACCCTATTATGGGTAGCGGAACTCGTCCCTGGAGTTCTGAAGTATTCAACCGCACCTTCAAAAGCAAATAGAACCGAATTTTGATTAGCATCTGTGAATTCCGTGTTAACCTTATTAGGCGTTAATTCGCTAAGCGATTTGCCTGATAATGCTCCATTGAGTTGCAAAATCTTAGAACATTGGAAAACATTTCCGTTTCTGGCATTTTCAATGACTTGTTCAAATTCTGGTGCCACACATTTTGCAATATGCGAATACCTAGCGGCAAGTCCATGGACAATCGCTAGGTCACCAGACGTACAAGCCGCACTTGTGCGCGAATAAACTGCAATCTGGTTATTGGATAATTCCAATGCGGATTGAAGAAGCATGGAGCTAAATGATTGGCTAGATGAAGCATCACCAGCAACATATGAATCAGCTCCAGAGTTTCCAGATTCGGCAGCAAATTCTAATGCGGCATTGAAACCATTTGTTCCTAGAACAGGTTCAATTACAGCATTCAAAGCAGCGTTGATGTTTACATGTTGCGTCGCATGGCACAATTCATATTCTAAATTGTAACTCTCGTCCGATGTACCATAGTCGAAAATGTTTGCAGCACCAGAGGCACTACCATCGGTAGGAGCAGCAGCGGTATCGTAGTATGCGGAAGTCCTGGAGTCAGGACGTCCCAACTTCAACCCACCGTAAGCATTGTAACTTTTCCGTAAGGCACTACGTTGCTTTTTGAGAGTCCTTGGCGCTGCCATTTTTGATTCTGGAATGAACGCTTTACCTAATGGCCGTTTTTGTTTGGCCCAGTTAGACAATAAACGACGGCGCCGACTAGGCTGATTGTCCGATGGCGTCAGAGACACCCAGATATCATCACTGTCGATATCACCATCCTCATCTAAATCTTCATTCACATTTCCATCCGCATCTCTGGGACCTAAATGACAGAATTCACCGCCAGATACGGGGGTATCTAAACCTGACGCCGCTACCGCACTTGCACCATTAGTATACGAATCGTATCCACCAGTGTTTGCACCACCACCACATACGCAACACGCACTACATGCTGAAACACCGAATTCATCCGCGTAACTGGAACATTCATCACCAATCTCCTCATTAGTCCAGTACGTGACGCCATTAGCTACACTGGCTTGTGTCGACGGGTTCCATTCCCAATTAGTGGTTTTTAAATCCTCATAATAATCACACCCATCATTGTACGTATCCACCCAGCCAGCCATATTAGTGCATCCCCCAGCCAATTCACAGTTATCACCGTAAAACCCAGCAGCACAAGTACAACCACAGCCAGATAAGTTGCTAGGGTCTGCGTATTCGCCGTTAACAACACCACCGTTTTGACATACATTGCCATCAGCAGCGGTAGTACAAGTCTCTTTGTTGCACGAATAAGCGGATGGGAAATCAGAAGCTAAACCAAATTCAGTAACGCACACGGCACAGTCCCTAGGAGGTACTAAGTCGCCCGACGCACATTGTACGAGGCTTTTACATACATCATTTCTATCTGATGCAGTCAAAGCCGCCACACCAGCACAATCAAGGGTAGCCGAACCAGCTGAGGCAGCGTTAAGTGCATCACCCAAACTGCCACCAACTGTACAGGTTCCTCCGTCTACAGCGACAAGGGTATTATCCCCGTCGCATGTTTTGAGTTCACACCGTAAGTCTACAACCGCACCGGTGAGTGGGTTGACAGCATTCGTAATTGTACCACAATCCCAATTCTGACACGAAGCGTAGCAAGTGCTAACAACTTGTTTGAGAAGTCCACCGAATGAACCGGCACCCGCGGCACCCTCAACGGCGCTACAGTAGCCTCCAAAGCCGCCCATGGACGCACCGGCCAAAATTTGTTCCGCCGTCGCTGTAGGAGCGTTTGCTCCACCAACGGTACCCGCACACGAATATGCGTTCAGACCGCTAGCAGACGCCCATGGCGAAGTGCCAGCGCCAGCCAACATGGCACCCAATTGGCTACAAGTAAAGTCACTCAAGCCAGCAGGCAACAATGCCTCAAGGCCAGCAGCAAGACTGTAGTAATTGCCCAAATGTGCAGCAGTTAATGGTTTTACAACATCACAATCATCGAATACTTCGTCGTATGTTAAAGAAGAGTCAGCGTTCGTATCGTAATACTTAACATTGAGGTCTGGTGTAACAGTTGTTGTACATGCATCGGACGCACCGGAATCGTAACCCCCCTCGCCTGAAGCACATTCACATGGTTCCGGCAAACAGAAACCACCTACACAGTGCGCACCCAATGGGGCACCACTACCACAGTCAGCATCTACATCACAATAAAGAGCAGTTTCTGTAAGACCATTGGTATAGTCGTATCCTTTGTCGGTTCCAATTCCATTTGATGCACAACACTCATATTTCTTATGAACTTTTTCAATTGAAGATTTATCAACATATCCAACACTAGCCAAACGGTTTTCTACGGTAGTTAATTTAACTAAGGTATCGTCATAAGCTGCCTTTGCGTCGAATTCCGCCTGACCAGCACTAGCACAAAACTGAGACGGGGTTGACGAAGAAATAGCATTTCCGGCGTTGTCGTTGACAGCAGTTTTACCTTCAACAGTTGCTTTATCAGCAATAACTAAACTCCTAAGAGAGGTTAGCCCGCTTGATTGTGCTACAGCATTTCTACATGCCGAATAAATCCTATGAAGTTCTTGCAATTCACTCGCTGGTGCATTGTCTGATTCCGAATCATTTGTATCGTAACTTGCTTCACTGAATACATCTTCAATAAAACCATTATCAATTTGATAAGCAGAATCGCCCGAAACGTGACGGTTCGTAAATGCGAAATAGTCCAAAAATGAACCATGGGCATATTGAAGTGCTCCATTCCGTGCTGTAGTGGCAGCGGCTACCTTGTTATTTTTCTCGGTCTCTGCCGTTGCGAGTGCACTCGCGTCAGAAGAATCTGACGTAAGAAGGTTAGTTAAAGCTAGTTTAGCATCGATAATAGCTTGAACAGCCGAACCAACGTTACCAGCACCATCATCAGCAATCAACGCTTCCAATCCTGCAATTTGTGCATCAATTTTAGCCGAAACTGCTGCTTCCTGAATTTTAGTTTGCGTGTCAGTCTTTACACTTGAACAAATGCATGCCTTTTCACTAACCTTTTGAGCGTCAACTTCGTTTGATTTTGGCGTGCATGGGTTGAAAGTTTGAAACGCTGCCCCACCGTCGTAACTTCCAGTATTTCCACTAGCTAAAGTACAGTCTAAAAATTCTGCTTCAATCAATGCTTGTGTGTCTTTTTCAACGCCATCGTCTCTACAGTCCGTAGTACTACCGCCTCCGCCGCCACTGCCTCCGCCGCCTGAAGCAGCGGAACAAGAGCTAGAACCAGAGTCAAATGCACAACCGGTAACTCCCTCACATGCTGTTTGGCTTGCACAATTTGCACAATTTGCCGCATCGCATACGGCAGCATGGTCATGGTTAGTAGGAGAACTACCCAGACAAACGAAAGAGTCTGGTTCAGCACCGGAACCTGTTGTATCGTATTGTAAACTGTATAGACCACCTCTTGTAACTGGTGCCACAGCGGCTGTAACTACATTACCAGCACCATCATACACCGCATCGGAGCCAGAGTCTGTCCAAATCGCACATACGCAATCGGTATCCGAAGCACCGCACATACTACCAGTAGTAATTCCCAATTGGGCAACTTCTTCAATACAACGGATAAATTCTTTACCCGTAGTACCGTCAATGTCAGTGCCGCTGGCACAACGATGATGGTCGTGGTCTTCATCACCACTATGAATTTGTGTTTGATGGTAATTAATGTTTCCGCCCGCATGCCTGTCTACATTATGACGGTATCCCCAATTGCCGTGAGTATTATGTCCTCCAGTTGGTGTGCGTAGATGCGCACGAGACAAATGTCTTCCACGACTTCTAGCCAATCTAGAGTGTTGATGACTCAAATGGAAATTACCACCAGAAGCACCAGGCTTGAGACCATAGTCGGAAATTTTATCAGATTGAAAATCTGATACAGAGACTCCATCGGCAGCATCGTATCCAGAAGCACACAATGCCAACGCATCGATATCACTTCGACTACTACCACCGTAAACGGTACTAGGAGCTTCATATGCAGTATCAGAAAATGAACAATCGGTAAATGGACAGAATTCATCTACATCATTTACATTATTTCCAGCAGCACAACCAGCAAGCGCACCACTTCCGGAAACCCCAGCACCATTAGCATCAGCAGAATGTCTCAAATTGTAACCATGACGTAAGTATTGTTGTCCTTTTGCTAACAAACGCCTGCTGTGGTAATGAGGGTCGTGTGTATGACTACCATCAGCATGAAAATGAACATTCCAATTGGCAGTATCATACGGGTCTTGATGATGTGTATGTGCGTGCGTGCTCGAGGCCCCGCCGTGAGTATCACCAATCCATCCGGCAATTTCCTGACAACAAGTGCTGGCTGTTACCGAACCACCTGCTACAGAGAATTCACTTGATACGCAAGGGTCGGATGCACAACTTGCACCTGTTACAGGTTCAAGTTTATGACCATCGGCAGCATATCCACAAGATATTGAAGAATCAGCACAAAGTTGTACCGTTACACCTCCTCCACCTCCGCCGGTTCCACCATCACCGCCTGTGCTGCCTCCGCCACCATCACCGCCTGTGCTGCCTCCGCCACCAGTTGAAGCTGGCAAACAGTGGCCATCAGAATTGTCGGCAAAATCGCCGGCGAAATTTGCGTTGTAAATGGTGTCTGAAGTATCACCGGAATTTACGGTATACCCTGGAGCCGATGATGTACCAATAATCGCTGCTGCGCGGGCACATTGTGCATTGGTTGCGTCGGTACTACAATCAACATAAGACCTTGGTGTAACGTAATCAGCAGTTGTAATACTTAACGAAGAAGCTGCTGAACGCACGCTTTCAACTGTATCACAATAATCTTGTGCGGCAGATTTAACATCGTTGTCAACATATTCATTCAAATTATTTTTATAAGCTGCAGTTACTTCCCATTCTCTGTTTAAAACTTCAGTTTTAATTGCATGTTTAATAATAGCATCAATCTTTTTGTCAACAAGTGCTTCACATTTTTGAAATAAGAGGTCGGCTCTTCCTTCATATGCAACTTTTTCGTCCTTCAATGCGTGAATATGTTTGTGGATAATTTCAACAAACTCTTCAGCGCTGCTTACATCATCTTGTCTATCTTTCACCGCCTTAACAGACATACCACCCTTCGCTGCTTCAGCATTGTAGGCTTGTGTAGCGGTATACGCTGCTCTTTCTGCATTTGCATATGCTAGAACTTTTTGGTAAATACCAGGCCCACAGCGGAAATTGGTTGAACCAGTTGGGCCTATTACGGGAGTAATGTCAGCGCATCCAGCACACGTTTCTGGTGTATGAGGACCACATGCGGGTTCACCAGCGTTCGTACCGGTACATTGACCTGCGAAAATCATGAGTTCACCTGACGTAGAATCTACGGATTCCGTTTCAACCAACAAACGGTCCAACGCTTGAAGACACTGCGTCTTTTTTCCACCGTATTCGGAAAGAGTGTTGGTAACAGCCTGCTCTTGGGTCGCGGCCCACGCATCGTATTCTCCACTTGTGTCGGATGGGCATGAACGTGTATCTGTCGTAGTAATGGGCGCTGTACACTTTTCCAAATCAGTAATTAAACCGGACAATGAACTTTCACCTTCATAACCTACTATCTGTTGAGAGGTCAAATAACTTGAAATAATAGAGAATGATAAAGAATCTATTACCTTGTCATCTACGGAACATGCTTCTACGCGGGCTGCCGTTGACGCACCAACAGCAGCGCATGAGGCTGCTTTAGCAGTATCCCTGACAGATTCAAGTCCTGATTTAATCGTAAGAAGAGGCTCTACAATAGTTGCCAACTCATCGTCTCTGGCCAAAATTTTCTGTGTAGCGCATTGTTCACAATTATCAAAGATTTTTCCGTTTTCAGCATAACAGTATTCAACAGCCGCATCAACTAAATTTTCCAAACTATTACGAATACCCTGTACCTTACCAGCGGCCGTACTAGCCGTAGATGCCACTGCTGGCGTTAAAATAGCATACAGTGGATTAACATAGTATCCGCTAGAGTCAAGGTATTGAGTAAAAACTTCACTATCGCCTGTACCTGATACGAAATTACCTGACGTTGCCAATTCTTTAATTTCGGCACTAATTGCTGGACATGCACTAACCAATTCGTCTCCAATTTTTACTAAAATAAGTTTTAATGCATTAATGGATTTGGTTTTGGCCACAACTTCATTTGCAATGAGACCAGTGGCCGCATCTTGAACGTCTTTCAAATAATTTAATTGGTCATCGATATTCGTCAAAACATTTTCAACTCTTTTTCTTTCAATGGAAATTACATTATCCTGTTGGGTTGTAGCTGCCATTTCAAATGCGCGTTTCAACCCAGGTCCACTAGAACTAGCATCGGATTTAACGTTACCTGCTGTGGCCAATGTAATTTTCGTTCGTTGATTGCGGGTGAAATGGGCAGTACACTCGGTGTTAATTTTCGTCGTCATTGCTGTCATCAGTAGCCTTCGGTTCTCCATGCGTTGTCTTTTCCTTGCTAGTTGATGAAGATGTCCAACAGTAGTTGCGAAGGCAGTCTTATAAGCATCCACAGTTTGTTGAAGTCCGCGGCAACCACCACTGTAAGTCGTGACGCCACTAACGACGGTTGCCTCGCCGTCGAAGAGCGTTGCTGCTAAATCTTCATTAATTTCTGATAATAAAGCTGAACATTGAAGGCTTCCTAGCCCAACGCCATTCGATGCGCTACCATATAATGCATAAGCAGCTGCTGCATTATCAGCGCCTTCAGCGAGACTTGCAACCGAAATTTCTATTTCCCTAAGTCTAGAGATATATGTATCTTTTTCGGCGGCGGAAAGGCTTGCATATGCTGTTGTACCAGACAAACCTGCACAGAGGTCGTCAATTGGTTTACAGACACCGGTAGTAAGGCTTCCACACGTGAATGAGGAGATGGTTTTGGTACTGGATATGTCACTTACAAGTTGTTGCGCTGTTAAAGCAAAATCAACTTGAAAATTCAAATAATCCTCATAACCAGCATCATCATCGCCTGACGAGGTGCTCATTTGTTCCGATAATTCGTTACATGGCAATTTCCATACGAAGTCTTGTAGAAGTTTACGTTCTCTTTTACATGCTGTAAATTCAGATTCGGATTGACCATCACAATATTTAGCACCATTAGGCATGCTCAATGTCAATGTCATGTCATCTCCATTCGCGGCGGCACATAAAGAAGCTGCATTGTAACCAATATAACGTTGACATGAACCGCCAGCGATATCATTGACATCTTCAACTATCTTTACACCCGCATTGGAAATGGAATATACATTGTCACCGACTGCCGTCACGGCAGGGACATAATCTTGAATCCCATTGTGGGATGCAGCAGTCGGTGTCCAGTTATTATCAGCATTACCACAATCACACAAGTCTTGACATGTTGTACCGGTGTAGGTTGCTGTTTCAGCAATAATAGATTCGGCCCAGCCTGAGATTCCCCCTTTGGCAACAGTGGTTTGGCCTATCGCTTCTGGGTCATCACAGTATCCATCATTAACATCAGCACCAGGACCCATGGCCGTACCACCAACCAAGTGACATGCATGAGCAGCATCAGATGCCGCATCAGCACATCCCGTAGCAGCTGCCGGAGCTACTGGGGCTTCCTTTACATTGCCTGGACAACTCTGAGAGTCGTCAATTGGGCACGTATTTACACATGCACTGCCATCAGAGTTAGTACACGTAGCAGCAGACCTGCTATCGCCACGGCCTTGAACTATACCAATGTCCGTAGGACATCCACCTAAAATTTTACTGCCAGATGTACTTCCACTGTGTGAATATAAATCTATATTCTCCTCAAAGTCATCATTACTGATAAGATTTTGGCTAAAGAATGAATACTTATCAACATATGCCGACGAAGCAGTGTCACATTGTCTAGGTCTGGAAACACAAGACAATTTATTGGCCAAACAAGCCGTAGGGTTTTCAGCGGCGTAAATTGTCACAAATGTTCCGGCAGTTTGTTCGCAATTAGCTTGATTCTCGCTTCTTCCAGATTCAGTTGAGTCACAACTGCCAGCTACCCATGTACCAACTGGGTTATTTTGATTGTTACCATTCAGGCTAGTTGAGACCCATCCATTAGCAGAATCACCACAATCGCATTTGTCTGAACATGCTTCCCCCTCCTGGGCAATTCCTGAAACAGCCCCATTGCCTTCTGCCTCACGGATAGGGTCGTCACAAATACCATCGTTCACATCAAATCCTCCTCTTCGCACATGACAAGCAGATGCTGTATCAGTATCAAAGTCGGGGCATGTCGCCGCACATTCAGCTTGTGTTTTAGTACTACCATCTGAGCAGTGAGGTTGTGTCCACGTTCCTACGTTTTCACATGCGGATTGGGTGGCTAGACTTACTACATCCTCATAACCATCATTCCCTTCGGCGCGTTTACAAAAAGTAGTAGTAACTGACGAAACACAATAATCCCTGTGGCTTTCGCCATCTGTGGCACCGGCAGACGCACGCGCGCATTCAGGAGTAAAAAATGAAGGACAATAGTTACTATTTAAAGTCCCATCGCCTACATCGGCCAAATCAGACAGACCAACGCAAACGTCCAACAGAGCATTATTTACGCCAGCATTTTCAACTGCTTTTAATTTACCTGGGCAAAAATCTGCCGAAGGATAATCATTATTAACAGCATACCATGCTTCAACCCATGCTTTCAATCCATCGTGGAAAAATATATCATGGTCGGTATCTTGTGCATATCCACGTTGTAAGGCTTTGTCTAAAGCTACACATGAACGTGCAATTTCTCCAGTTCCCTCTATCATTCCATCAACGTGGGCTTGAGAACTACCAGCACTGTGCGTCAATTTACGCCCTGCTCTAATTAGATTCGACTTCAAATTAGTTGCGCCTGTAGTAAGTGTTACAAAACGGCTGTCTTCTCCCGCACCGCCTTTATAATTTTTTCCCGCTTTTAATTTTCGGTACGAATCCTTATTAAGGTATTGTTTTAACAAAGGTGTGGCATCGGAAACACACACTATGGTAATAAAGAAAATCGCAACGAATTTATTCATGTTGTATTATACTTTAGGATAAGTTATATATACTGTAGTTTTTTGAAAATAAGAATTTAGTGTAATTCATTTTTAATACTATTCCATAGGTCCACCCCGACAGGTTCATCATCTGTCTGTTGCATCCGTAACTCATCTCTAGCATAATGATAAACAAATTGAATAATTGTTATTAATGTTTGTTTATTTTCTTCAGAACTTGTTAAGTTTGCTTCGTTGCCAAATGGATTTTTAACAGAAATTCCCTTACTATGTATCTCGTCGATAACACTGCGAATCTCTTTCATTAATTTATCTTTAGGAATAGACTCTGGCTCTGTTGGGCTCATTCCATAAACACCCCATCCATCGTAATCGTCGTCTGTTATCTCTGCCTGTTGAACTACACGTTGTCTTTTCCCCCTTCTGGTCATGGGTTTAGATACTCTAGTAGCTTTTTGCTGTTTTTGCTTATAAAATTCATCGGGTACGTAAGGTAGAACTACGTGTATAGAATCCGTAAGTTGAATTTTGATTCTATTATTCGGTGGAATAGAGCCCAGATGTATTTTAGGAAAACATTGTGAGTATAATCGTTTTGGTAAAACAGACCATTGTTTATCAACACCATATAACTTATGTGAAAACTCATCGGCACGTTTATCTTTATAAACTATTTTTGTAATGAACACATTTCCAGGTGCTATATGTTTCTTCAAGTTTCTGGATTTAGTCGATACTGTTAGTTGTTTACCAGGGTAGACCACGGTTTCATTATATTCATTTGTTCCGTTTAATTCAACGCCGTAATAAGTTGAGAATTGGTCCTGTCCGAGTGTGGGCAACGAAAATTCAGACATGTTTAGTTTGAAATGTAAGGTTAAGTATATATAGTACGAATAGGAACAGAATATTCTGGATGTTTTATAAATTTCATGAATAAAGTATAAATTCAGATTCATCATGACTAGAAAAAATAAAACTCAAATGTCATCATCCTTAAATTTAGCCCATGATGGACAACACCGTTGGGCATGGTCATCGTATTCGCGTATTAAATCAGCCGACTGTACTGGTACCACCCAGCATATAGTATGTAGAATACCACGTGATGCTTTCCGTCAATCAGCGATGACCTTTGGAGAATTAAAAGCATCCTCTGCCGTTGCTAGGTATTGGAATATGCAACTTCAATTATTTCTTGAGACTTGTAGACAGATACAGAAGGCACCGTTGACTTCGCCTGACATAGAGTCTAGGATTGAAAATCCCGTGTTTCAAAAGGTGTACATGGAATGGATTCCTGCTGAACATGATGCTGAAAAAGCATGCGAATACCGTTTACATGCTTTTCTATTCACGGATGCTATGACCTATGGTATGAAATTACAGCAAATTTTGAATGACAACACAACGTTACACGAAGATAATTTGTCAAGGTCAGGTAATTCGAGGAAGCCTGACCCACTAGCCGCACTAGCAGACCACCAAACGTTCAAAAGGGTTACTAAAGAAGTGTACTTTAGAAATGTCTGTGGTTTAGCATGTGGACACCGACGTATTGAGAATAATCTTGATTCGGTAAATCATCCAAAAACTTCGTTGGATTTAGCATCAAATATGGCTAATCCAGTTGCCATATGGAGTTTGAGACACGCCTGTGCCAACTGTAAAAATCCCGAATATAGGGATGAAGATGCGCATGTTAAAAATGGTAAATTTCACTTTCTGGATACTAAACGCGTGATAAGATTATCAAATGGTCAGTTATTTACTAAAACCTTTTTAGGTAAATTCTTACCCGATTATCAAGGTTTTATTGATAGCCATATCAAACCGACTAGACACGTTGCAATCGCACCAGGATTGAATCCTAAAGATATGGAAGATGATATACCAGTAAACAATAAAGATGCACCTGTTCGTACTGATGATGACCGTCTAGATATGAATGTATTCGGTGAGAATGATATTTCAACACTAACTGAACAAGAACAGCAACGTATTGATGCATTCTCGTCACGTTCAGATTTCATGTTGATGTCTGAAATGGCTGAAAATTATTATATTGGTAATGTTCAAGCCCATGAAAACACCACTCTTTTCAGTAAAAATTATCATACTTATCAGAATTATATTATGTCTGAACTCAAAGCAAGGTGTCTCAACCCTGATGCTAACATATCAGAAAAAGGAAAAATCATTTTAAGATGGATGGGGAATAGAAATCCCCCGGCTTATAAAAAACTTTATCGTTATGATAAGACACTTTCCTTGTTTGCAAACCGTGTCATTAAAATCATGGAAGAAGCTGAACAATATTTTCTGATATCAACAGCTCACCGTGAATTCTATCAAGTGATGCATGCACGATATGATGCGTATAGGAGAGATTTCGGACTTCACCTTAATATATTCCAAACAGGTGAGGGCGCAACGAGTAAGTCTTTTCTATTTGATTTGATGAAAAATTGTAGCATTCCTTCGTCGATAGACCAATTGACCTATGAAACTGCTAAAGCCAATGCTGTAGATGGTAATAGAAATGATATTATTACAGTTTGTCACGAAGCACCTCCTGGCATGTTTCGGGCATCGCGTAATCGCAATATGGACGCTTCGGCAGAAGCTATGTTTAAAGAACGTTTAACATCTCAGCATGTTTCATGTAAAACTTTTTTCATGGACGAAGCAACTGGTAAGCGCTCTCAACGTGTTACTAAATCTGAATGCATTGGTGTATGGTTCGGTGCTACCAATGACCCTCCTGACGAGGTAGAAGAAGCTCTTAAAACGCGTTTTCTATGGGGCAATTTTGAAAAGCTTAAACGTACCGGTAAAGATATCGATGATTGTATCAACGGTGAACGTGCTCTATCGCGTAAAGATAAGTTGTCCCGTGAAGAAGTAATGCTTGAATGGAAAGAAGAACAAGCCCGTGTCTTTTTAATTGAAAAAATGATTTGGTGTAAAGCTATTAGGGATGTTGAAATGGGCGCTTTCTATATTATCAAACAAAAATTCAAAAAGAATTACGATGGTAAATCTGTACGCGAAGCTGAAACACGTGATTGGCAACGCGTGTTTATATTCGCACGTATTCAAGCTATTTGTACTGCTCTAGCAGCCGTATTTCAAGTACCGGACGGTGCCTTTTATGGTCATGCATTTGAAGAAGAACAACTACTCGCTGTAGAACCTTATTTGGTTTGTACTGAGGAAATGGTTTATTTTACTCTTACTATGATGGACAGTCAATTTCTCCACCCAGCTGAGCATAAGATATTGAGAAAATTATATCATGACCAAACAAAATCATCTGAAATGCGTTTTGGAAATCCAAAACCGGAAGATAATGATTCAGGTACAATCGATTACAACTATGTGAAAATATTGGGTCAAGTTAGCACAATATCTACCAGTATTCAGGGTATTATGAGTGGTCAAGAAGGTAAAACTTCTATACACAATATTAAAGCATACCTGTTACAATTGTGTAAATCAACTATCAAATCGAAAGAACATGTTGTTAATTCTACTGACGCAAAATCATGGCCGGAGGTGAACTCCTCTTCACGTACAAAAAGAATGACAGCAGCATTTACAACTGGCGATGCGATGTATATCCATGTTCAATTATTAAAAGAACATCAACATCTGGAATATGACCCTGTATTGGATACTATACACAAACTTACACATTCATATCAACGACCTAAAAAATGTATTGTTGCTAGAAAATATTTTTTTCAGGGTAAAGTTTTAAAGGAGAAGCAATTTTATATATTCAATACGATAACCCGCCAGGCTTTACCGCACAAATTTGATAGTGAAGGTGTATGTTCAAACGCAATTAAATACATCAACGTTTTGCATAATTCTAAAGCTTCTAAACAGATTTTATGTATGGATGAAGATTCAGACGACGATGAAGATGAAACACGCACTCAAGAAGAAATATTGATTAATATGGATATTGACGATTGGGCATTCAACAAAAGAGAAACTGATTTAGGAGGCCCCTGTAATATGCTACCACTGGAAGAACTGGGATTTCGCCCTGACAAAAAACAAATAAACTATCCTCTGGGATTGTGTACCAAAGTACAAAAGCGCGATGACATTGAACAGGCAGTGTTAAACAAGAAAAAAGATGCGGCGAGAGGAGGTACAAAAAGAAAAGCAGTAACGGATGCTGTTGGTCAGCCAAATGCTATCAGACCTTATTCTGGTTCTTATTAAAAATTATTAAATATTTTACTTAATGTAGATGCATAATGGGGCATCGTAGTGTCATTTTTAGACAAAAATTTATTCGCAATGTGTGATATCAAACGTTCATAACCAACATTTGGCACTGGTTTGGTAGATATCGTGGCACATAAAATCATATTAAACGAACTGCAATCAAATGTTTCCCGTATAAATTTATACCAACCATGAGACCTTATGAGTGTTATGGGTTTCATAGAGTTATAAACATATAATATATTTTTTATTCTATATTTTATCCCCATTAATAAATGTTGAGTCAATATAGTATTCAACGCTACCCATAATGTTACTATCACTGGATTATTTCTACCTATAGTTTTTGTATATCGTTGTATTTGATTTTCAAGTACAACATCATTGGTAAATCCGTTTTCTATTAAATATGCCGTTGTATCTTTAGCATCCATACCAGATAACAATATTATATGGAGCGACATTGGATTTGTTAACGAGAATAACGATCGTATATATAGATTATATAATTAATAAAGATGGTCAAATCCAACCCTGGGAAAAAGAAGAAGAAGAAGAAGAAGGTATTGGTGGATATCAATACTTTAAAACCGTGGAAGTCAGACCAGCCAATTGAAGATGCGTATGCTAAAACACCGCCATTCTTTTTACAAAATGTAGTTGCAACATTTAATATAGGTATAGAAAGAGTAGACCTCCGTGACCTAGCTCTAACCCGACCATTTATCGAATACAACCCACATAAATTCGCAGCTGCCACTATGAGAATAGCAGAGCCTAGAACGACTGCTCTAGCCTTCGCATCTGGCAACATGGTCTGTACCGGTGCAAAGAATGAAGCGTTGAGTAGGTTAGCTTCTAGAAAGTATGTTAGATTGCTACAGAAGCATAACGTCCCCGTTTCGTTTCGCGACTTTAAGATACAGAACATCGTCGCCGCTACCAACGTCCAGAGAACTATAAAATTAAATGAGTTAGCACAGGCATATGGTCCTTATGTTTCATATGAACCCGACCTATTCCCTGGTCTAGTGTTTAGGACCACCGCTCCCAAATTAGTGTTTCTTATATTTAGGTCTGGCAAGGTTGTAATAACTGGCGCTAAAAAGAGAGAACAGATAGCGTCAACATACGATAAGTTGTACCAAAATGTTATAAAACACTTCTTTGATACAATTGGCAGTTCAAGTAGTAGTTCTGAATACCGAACACAGTTAAGAAGAAATGTACATCCGCCCAATTTCTTCGATAAAATTTAACTATGTAAGCATTCGTATTATACTAAATGGAAGAATTAATTTGGCCAACTATATTGTTTATAACAATATATATTATATTCGCGACTATGTTAGTAGGGTTATGTGTATGGCACTGTAGTAAAGACCATATTAAAGAAGCAGGAACAGAATATGAGAGATTGAGTAGTGTAGAATTGATTCCTAAAGAATCTGAAGATAATAGACCTATAGTTAATTTATAATATTATATAAGTTATATATATTAATAAACAATGGCAAATCACAACCTCAAATACGAACATTTAGTAATGTGGAGTTTAGTAAAACCAGGTGACATAGTAAGATTTAAATATAAAAATGCGACTGGGACATGTAATTTCAATAAATTCACTAAAACAATAGTATGGGGTGATTGGTTACCACCTCGGTATGAATTTACGTTAGATATCGAAGAATTAGAGGACAAACCAACAATACCACCCCAACTTTTGTCGGAAATGATGTTTCCAGGAGGTGGACACGTCACCCAGCCTGGTGTAGCATACCCTGATTGGTTAAAGAAAGAAGTGCATCATCATTTTAATTCTCCATTTACATATCAAGATTTCCCAATTATTCTAGATATTGCAATCCCAAACAGAGCTGTTTATGATATGGTGTCATGGCGTTCCAACTGGTTATGTGGAATACCTGACCCTGGTCAATTATGGTCATCACATGATTTTAAATTGGACGTCCAGAAAATGGAGTTGTGGCTTAAAGAAAGAAGAGAACCGCCACGGCCACCAACTCCTCCTCCAGGTTTAGAATCACCTAGGCAGAAGAAAAGTTCCAATAAAATGCCAAGTAACCCAGAGTTAAATAAATCAGATATAAAATTTTAATATTATTTTTTAGTAAAAAACTCATGTACCATTTGCGCTATAACTCTGGGATTGTTATTAATCTCTCCCATCGATTTGTTAAACCACGGTTCATTAGATGGTGGATACCATGTTTTTTGGGCTACTGAAAACTTGTTTGTCATGTCTCTAAATCCATTTAATCCCAGTGTTTTTACACTCTGTACTGCCCCCGGATTTGTTTCTTTAAGACGTTGAATTACCATATATGCACCAGAAGGAGAATTAAGAAGCATGGGTTGTACTACTTCACCAACATTGGATGGTCGTTGTATAACTTGTTGTTCTTTTTTTTCCTGTTCAATTGGCGCGTTGGTTTCAACTGGTAGTTTTTCCCCTTTATGCGTTTCTTTAAACCAGTTAATCCACTTTTCTGCCGTTTCGTCTCTAGATTCTAAACATTTTTCCAAATATAATATTCTCTCAGCGTTCAACGTGAGCAATTGTTGCATTTCAGCTGCCGTAAGTTTATTCATTTTGGAGGAGCCCAATTTCAATCGTTGATAATCTTTGTAAAGGTTTTCCATTGGTTTATTCGTTTTCATATGTCTAACTCTTCTCCACGCCGAATACCTAGTGTGATACTCGTCAAGTTTCTCTTGAATACATGTCTCTGTCCAATCTGTCAACGATTCAAACGTTCTGGTTAAGAATATTTTTATCTCCGGTTTTTGCGGTGCTTCCCAACTAACGTTATGTATTAACCCGGCATTTGTAATGATTGCTGAAAATTTATGTTTCTTGAAAGTGAAATAGATTTTATCACCATCAATCAAATCAACAGATGATTGAATTATATTTAATAAACGTCTAGCCATTTTTTAATAATTAAACATCATTCAAAATGGAATCCACATATTCTCAACATATTCGTATATATTATATCTGGCTAATGGTAGGATGACATGTTGTATATGTTACGAATGTGCTAAAAAGCGACTAGACTGTGGACATGTAGTATGTAGAAAATGTACTTTAAAATATATTGATACAAAATGGAAACAGGGTGATACGGAATTAAATTGTCCGATGTGTAGAGAGAAATTAGGGTTGAAATGTATAATATCAAATGGAACACCAATTTTTAAATATGATAAGGAAATTTTTTTTACCATCTCAGCTTTGGGCGTCCTTGAGATGTTACCCGAAGGTTGGAGCCCACGGGAATGGGAGAGAGGACCTTCACATCGGTTGACACGATGTGCTGAGGCGACGGTTCGTCCAATTTTGACCCTTCATTCACATGCTTACGACAAACGGGAACAAGAATCAATATAATAAATATCAATGATAACGACAAGGCAGCGGTCCATGCTCTCCAAAACCCTTCTGGATTTATTTCACTTTCATTAAACCATAAAACAATGATATATGTCGCCGTTATACCAGTCGAATAGCTAAACATAGTTAAATGTTCTAATAATTCTTTTCTTAAATTTAATTTCTTTTTTTCTTCTGATATCGTATTACCAGCTTTATCTTCTGTATCCCCTTTATTTAAATACAATGATACCATTACTAAAACGGTTATTTTGGGCATGTTTGCTAGCGCACCAGCCCAGTTAGGATGTCCAGCATCTGCTAACCATGCTGGTGTTATTGTAAATACAAACGTACCTAAAACAGCCCCTATCAATAGATTTATTTCTTTCTTTTCGTGTTTCCCTGTTATTTTTTTACAACATTTTCGCAAGTATTCGTAAAGATGTGTTATTTTAAACGTAACAACGTTATCGTCAAAAACTAACTCAGGTGATATGATAACAGTATACATTATTAGCCCCAGACCTAATAACCCCGCCATTAACACCCAGAATTTATTCATGTATGTTTCTATTGTTAATATAATAGCCGCTGGTAATATGGTAGATAATATAGAGGTAACGAATAAGCAGGTGTCTTTTTGTCCTTCATTAAATTCATTTTTTTTATCAGGTAAAAATGATGATATCATTGTAGCGAACGAAAATATAAAAACACCAGATGATAATGTGGAACCGAAAGCACATGTTAACATACGTTCCAACTCGTCAGGTGTGTTCATATAAGTTAATGCTAATGTAGTTGCCAATGACGCTGGTAACCACGTTATGGCCTGACCCCGCTTACCCGATTCATTAATCAATAGTATTAAGAAACATACTACAACCGAACCTATAGTAGCCATCAATATGGCGGTAATCCACTTCTCTTCGTTCATTGACTATATAATCATATATATTGCTTTTTATACTGTATGGCACGACTTCAAATGTTAGACGGAACTTTAGAAAGGCGCATAGACAACATGGAAACAGGGTTACAGCAACTAGATGAGAAAGTCAGTCTCATAGATAGAAAAGTAGACCATTTGGGCAATGTACAAATGGAGATGTTCGACGAGCAAAATAGAATGGGAGAAAACTTAAGCTCCGAACTTAGAAATCAAAAAGAACAGTTACATAAATGGCAATCGGATATGAAAAGAGAATTATATGCTAAAGGTATGTTAAATTACTACGGTGTAGGTTGTTTACTATTAGGATGGTTTATATTTATGTTATATTGGTTATTTCATGACTAAAACCCCGACGTTGGGTCTAATGGTTCACTCCAATTTGGCGGGTCTGAAGACGAAAACGGACCCGTACTTTTTGCGGAATGTTCAATTCTAGCATCGGTTATAAAAGCTACATATTCTGCCAAACCACATGCATTGACACCTCGCTTAAGATTGAAATACCCTGCTTCACCCCAGTCAGCTCCCCATGAATTTTTGACAATCCAGTAATCCGGAGTATAGCCTACTATAGCCACAGCGTGGTCTATGTCAGTACCACATAGACTTTCATCGAAAATGCCATTGGTATAGGAATCTAAATAGTCATTGTTTGTATCTATACCAACTGTAATTGGACCATATTTATATAATAGGTGTTGAATTTTGTCCTCAATGTTTTGATTTTCACTTCTACCAGTATCTTCATAACTTAAAACCGTTAAATGACTCGGTGCTAAATTGTTTGAACATTGACCATTGTACATATCCGCATATTCCATTTTAAACGATAGAGCGTGGTTCATACCATACTCATATACATATTCCATGAGTCCACCGTCACAACCTGTATTTGGTGCCGGTGGATTGCCAATTGATGTACACTCTGTAAATTCTTTAGTAGAAAATTTAGGTGGAGCTCTTTTGAATTGGCGTAAGTGAGCATACCAATATTCAACTGCTGCCGCGGCAGCATATGCGAAGCAGTTACCACAACTACCCTGGTCTAATGGTTCCGCTACGCGATGTTCCTCCCGTAAATCATGTGAATCTGGTGAATGGGATTCTCTTAACATAGGGAGAATGTAAGGTTTTTTATTATTTTTCAATTTCTTATGATTTGATAAAACGTTGTTTGTTTTAAAATCATTTGGTAATTTATCAGACCTTGAAGTTAACCCAAACCCTTCTCCCAACGTTGCCGCGAATTGAATACGTTTCTTACGTTCTAAAAATTCATCATGGTGTTGATATTGTTTTGAATATTGTTCCATGTAATCGCACAACGTGTTAGATTCGCCCTTTTTACGACATTCGCTGTGGGTGAACAACGCTGTAACTGATGTTAATAAAATGAATCCGATTATTAAACGCATATTCTTTACTACTAATACATCCTCATATATAGTATCAAAACAGCAGATGACTTACATACCCCCTGAAGATATAGATAATTTGATAAAATATATTCCAGATGGTATACAGCATGTCATACTAAGTACAAGTATACCATGGTCGGCCCACCATGATGGAACTGTGGTATTAGGAAGGAGTTACAACGGTCATGTATTTTTGAAAATCAATTGTCATAGAAATCCAGAATTATATTACATTGGTGATGCGCGTGGGTTGTGTCCTCCTATTTTTTTAAAAGATTTTAGTAAAAAAAAAGAAGTGGTACATATTGATATGTCCATGGCTCAGTTAGTTATTATAGCAATGCGAAGAATACAAAACCAGTTAATAGAAAAAGAAATCCCCGAGGTGTCAACAATAGAGAATGAACATATGGCACAAAAGCTGATAAAATACATAGCTTCGGTGGACAATAACTTAAATGGGTGGATTCATATGGAACAGTGTAGAATTAAATCACTATTAGAACATTATGATTTTGATAATATTAAAATCATATATCCCATGCTTAAAAACAAAGCTCTATGGTCAGAAGAAATAGTATTGGGGTATGCGAAATTAAACACCATTACTATACCAGATATGGATATTTTTAAATGGGTACATGACGTCATAAATAATTTTTAAGACTATATTAAGTAATTTTATTTATAATAAATGGGGTTGTTAAACAAGAATAGTCTTTCAATTACTTTACCTTTACCCAGTGCAGATGTAATATTTATTCTCCTGCATAACCTATCGATAGTAAATCTTATATTCTCAGCGTTGGTTGTCTCAATAACTTTCGACAATGGACCAATTATGCAAGAAAATGAAATAGTAAGTGTATTAGGGTTGATATATAGTGTGGCAGTATGGTATTATCTAGCCAGTAGGAGCCTAGTTAGTGACCGTTCTCATTGGTTACAACGCATGCATGGAGTTGGCGAAATACCATTAGCATTACTTTTTTCATGGCTTATACGTATATGTTTCGCAGCATATCTTATAATATCATATTCGGTTGTTGACAATACACAGTTTCATTCACAGACTACCATATTATTAGCTGGTATTTTTCAATGCGTTACATTGATATGTAGTTTTTTTATCACACCGTTGATAACTCAGATATCATACGCAGCTAAGAAAACAAGTGTAAACGATGGAGAAACAAAACTGGTTATAAGCAGGTTGATAAAACCATACAGTCATCAGCGAAAAAGATTAAATTTATTACCTGTGGCACAGACACCACGTGTTGGACGTTTTAAACGATAAAATATTATACATTATTAGATATATCATGCATTGCTCTTTTAAACGACAAAACTTTAACCGGTATTTCTATTTCACCCTTTTTATTACCGTTGTCGCCAGACTCGTTATCATAAAAAGATTCTGCCACTGCCCTCTCTTTTTCTGATTGTTGTTTCTTCCCTGCCTTTACGCATTTATCCGCAATGCTAAGAATCCAATAGAGTACCGTTAGGATGATAGCGATAAGTAGTACGACTCCGTACGCGTTCATAATATAATTTTATAAATATTTTATATAGTGTATTCTTCAACATCTTGTAGGCACATATTCGTATAATTGTGTTTTAATATGTTTCAATTTGCTTAATATTATTCGCATTTTGTTATTTTCCAATATGTTTGAACTATATTCACACCCGAAAACCGACCAGTGTAGGTCGTCTATAGCTATTGCCCATTTAGACATAGCATCATTTGTATTGTTACTGTGATATCCAGTTGGAAAGGCGCCAGCATCCTGTACTAATATGTATATGGACGTAGTTCTATGTATCCCCTTTTGGATGATAGACGCTGGTGATTGACTATGTTGTTTTTTGATGGTATCTTCTTCGCTTAGTTCGTTGGATTGAAATGTTATCAATACAGATTCTATATCATCCAAAATGGATTCTATGTCTTGTAAAATAGTGGTGTTAACCTTACTCATTTATTAACAACCTTTGTAATATATACTCGCTTCTCAACTTGACTATAAACTTATAAGATATTGTTGTAAATGTCCGTAATAAAACATTACCGTGTTCATGATTTGGCACAGCGTACTAAAGATTTGATGAACGTATTGTATAGTAGTGAATGGGAGGGCGAAATTGCAACCGAAGCAAGTGACCAATATTTATTCCAATTGATAAATAAAATGCATATGAAAATAATGTTAGATTCAGAGGTTACATCTTATCCGAAAGGAGCGTCACAGTTTTTCGATATAGCTAACAGGATACAGACCATAGAAAACGTATTAACTGGCAAGGTTACCGAAATACCACAGCAAATTACCATGAGACATTTAATTGAACGGACCGGTGCTTTAATCGTCAGTCTTTCCAGCACTGAACGGCAGTTCTGTGTCATATGTTGATACAGCGTCGTAACTTATTATCCATTTTTTATAACACCTGCTGTATATCCCATTTAATAAAATATCTAAAACTATACAGATATATATTATTATGATGGTCATTTTTGTTTCCAACGAACCATTTAAAGGAGAAAATTGATGTATACAGATAATAAATAGCCACGTTGAGACTAACTGACAAATTTTACAAAATATTATAAATAGCAACCAACTGTGTGCACTCAATGATATATTTTTAATACTTTTAATTAGTTTGTATTCAGAATATACCATGAGTCTATTTTTATTTAAAGTCACAACAAAATCGCACATGAATGCTATAAATGTCAATATAGCCTGGTTAGCAGGAGATATAGTATAGTGTATCAGTGGCCATATAAAAATGGCACACCATAAGTAGATGGATAAAGTTTTACGTTTAATGTAATCCATATAATTATTTTAATAATCCTTATATACTTTAAAGAGACGCTGCTCTATCTCTCTGCCACCTTTCACGGTCTTCAATTGCCATCTTGGTATACTTCCCTTTGCCCTCCGGTGTTAATTTCCTCCATTCTATTGCAATAAATTTCATCAAATCTCTGGGATTACATTCCGGATGCGATGTAGCAATGATATTCCTATTCTCTTTCATGTAAAACGCATAGGCAGTTCGCGGACGTTTTGGTTTGGATGCGTCGTAGGCATCTTTCAACGTTTTATATTTAACGTGGTCCACCGCTGCCGCATCATGATATGGGCGTTTATCACTGTCAGTCAAATTACGCCATTCATCGCCGATAATTTTACTGATTTGTATCATACTGTATCCGTTGTTATCGGACCTGATATCAGGGCGTCGTTTTGCAGAATATCTCATGAATGCGGTTAATGGTCTTTTTGGCTTATTTGGGTCAACCTGTTTTCTTTTTTTCGTTTTTGGCATATTACACAATGCAACGCCCCCTATATAGTCAAACGCCATCTCCATTGGATTCGGGAAAAGGCAATGCGAAATGCCTATTTTGCGTTGTCAAATGGTTATCAGGCGTTAATGATATTAGTTCAAATTCCCATCGTTTACGACGCCTATGGTAGGCTCTACGTACATACATGTACATATTACCGACAACTGGCAACGCGTAGCATTGTCCGACATCTGCTCTGTTAAACAAACTATTAAAATCTAAACCAGTCAGAACATTTGGTTTGTCGCGTTTACTACGTTCCTCTTGCCTGTCTAAAAAATGAGGTGTGTATACTATTGTAAACGTTTTGGGATTTCCCCTGAATTGTAGATATTCGCATGGTCGGCGGGTGGCTACAGAAGTCATGTTTCTTATCATCATAATATATAACTTATACTATACAATTAAACGATTATTCCTAGAATAAGAGGAATCATACCTAGACCCATTAATACCGTGGACAATATTAGTATTTCTCTCCAGAAGAATGGTACATAATGTTTAGCTCTGCGTTTGCATACGCTATAACATTGTCCCCATGTTTCTTTGGGTGTCACGTATTCATATCCTAGTGTTTTCAGTATATGGTTATTGTATCCCGACGCTGGAAATGTTATTACACATGTTGGTGGTATTTTACCAATGAATTGTGATTTCATCCATCCGCAATGATGGTAAAATATTTTATGTTCATAATCTACCGTCATATGTACCTGTTTATACAATGATGTTAAAAACCGTTGGTCATCTGTCGAATGTGAATATTTTATCCTCTGTATGAATTTTTTTATAGCACCGGCATAGCCTATGTATGAACCACCGTTAATAATAGGGTCTGGTCCGAACACTCTCCATCTATAATATGCACTGATTTCATTAAAATGTTTAGACAGTGGCTCACAAGAGAATACCATGGGCGATTTAAATTTTAAGAATTCTTCTTCAATGCGTTTTATATTTTCAACTACAACGGAATCAAATGCGTCGGTTACTAATAAAATTTCATTTTTATCTATTTTTTTCTTTTCGATGTACTCTAATATTAAATCCCATCTCCATCCAAAGCCGCGCCAATCTTTCTCCCATCCTAATAAATCTAATATGCATTTATTCCGTTTACATGATTCTTTGAATATGTGAAACATGCGTTCGGAATGTGTAGCTACGGATATAATTTTCATTTATAAAATAATAAGTATGTTATATATCTACATTTTAAGTTTTCTTCATTGCTTTGGATGGGGCATCTTGCATTCTTTTAAATTTCCATTTCGCTTTATTAACTTCAGCAGCTACAAAATCATTCAGCTCAGGGTTATACATAGCTATGAATGTCCTAACCCCTAACGCACACCCATCAAATATTATAAGTGTGTAAAGACACCACTCTTTATAAAATAAATAGGTTGTCATCGACAATTTCTGTGGTATGGTAGACGTGAAAATATAAATATCACAGCAAAGTAAACCGAATGTCATCAGAGCGCCCAGTACATGTAACATAGGGGGTTTGTTCATCGTTGACGTGTATGTCAATATGGGGTCTAATACTATATGTAAATAAATAGGTGTTGCCAACACTTCAACGTTTGTACTATCAACTGCTAAAATAAACTCAGAAATCATAATACCGATGGCAAATGGTAGAGACCAAATATGTAATAGCCTGGCTCTACGCATTAATATTATATGTTCCGTAGCTGGCTCTGCCTTTTTAGATAGCTGAGATTTAAGCGTCATCAATGAATTATATTGCATGTAATCAAATAATATGACAATTGCTAATATTCCAAATGTTACCATATCTTGTGGTATTGTACTAAAACATGCTTCGTTTTGATATATGTCGAAACATTTTGTTATTGCTTGAAACATTAGAAACAGTGTTGTCCCGTCTAACAACCATGCTAGAAGTTCAAATATGCCAGCCAATAGCGTATACGTTGAAACCATAACAAATGTTGAAACCATTATGAAACCATCTATTACACTATGGTATTTCAACAACGGTGTTAATTTAGTAACCATGGATTGGTATGATGAAGCCCATGCCAATAACGCTTGAACTAGTAAGAAAGTTATCGCAGCTCTTATGCGTATATCAGTTGCTGTTTTAGCTCTTTTGGATAATTGTGGCATATTATGCATTGGTGAGCTGCCTTTATACTGTTATCAAATTTCTAGTTTGGCGGCGTTGATATTCTAATAATATTGTAGGTTCTTTACAAACAATCCACGCATAGCCCGATATCCATACCATCCAACTCTGTATCAATATCAAAAGTATTGGAAACAAACAAAACATATTTGCCCCTAGTCGTGTTATAAACCATAATAATATGTATATTGTACAAATGTGTGAGGAAGAAGCAAGTAAGAAACATGTTCTAAAGGAGTATTTTAATTCTATGAAAGCTGGCCACCATAATGACGTTATTATATGTACAAATAGAAGTGCCAATAGCAGTGGTATATTTTCAGGTATAGATATAATAGCGGCCAACATCATTAGATGTGAGAAAAGACATATTGGAAAAAGATAATTTTTTTTGGGTTTTAATTTTAAATCTGTCAATGCATACCATGACGAGGCATTGGGGTTGGGGTACCATTTAATACCTTCCCACCGGTGTGACCATATGATATATCTTGCTAGAATATAACCCCATAACCATGCTGAGAAAATTATCCAACGAAACATTCATAATATATTGTATGTTGTAGCTTCTCGTATATACCCATTATAGTGTCGGGTGTTGAATCAATCCATGGGGCTATTGGCAATTTATCATTTGTTTTTGATATTTTCTTATCCGATACATGGCGGAGTGATATACTTATTATATCTTTCATCGTAAAAAACTTCGTAGGTTGAAATTTTATTATCCAATAAATGGCCCATGTAACCCACCCTATTCTATCAATCTTTTGCTCCAATGAGTTATTCAATACACACTCCGAGCATGTTATGTTTCTGAATATGTAATTATTATCTATATTATCGAAGTATTTTTTCTTATTCTCAGATAATTCTTTAAATAAATCTTGAACAACACGTGGCGAATTGCTAATGTTCAACGGACATCCTTTAAATATTGTAATAGTAGTGTTAGTTATACAAATATCAACTGGCGCGTGAAGCATTATTTCAAAAATACTAGTCAATGGAGTATAACATGCCGCACGAGCACTGGTTTTGGGTTTCCATGCCCATAAAAACCAACGTAACACATCTGGATGTGACACCAAAGCATTCATTGATATAGTAACGGGCGCATTCATGATCGTCACGATCGTGGGTGACCTATATAAGGAAAGTAACCCTTTATACTCTGATATGAATGTCACCACCTGGAGTAGTTTCGATGCAATGTTCGACCAACAAACACAACAACAGCCGCGTAAAAAACGTCGTACACGCAAATCAAATAAAGAAGTAAAGCAATCTGAAAAAGTATCACAGGAGGTTAAAACGCCGTTTACATTAACATCCTTACCCGTAATAAGTAATGTTTCCGAAGAAGATATACCTGAGCTAATGCAAGCAGCACCTGCCCCGTCTGAAGTTCAACAACCCGCACAAGTAGTTGCTGAACAATTGTACTTCAACCGTCAGAACTCTGACTTCTGGCAGCGTGATGACTTATCGCATTTAAGACCTTATGATTTTCCATTTATACGGTCAATGGTACAGCAAGCTCCACAAGATACTTTATCACCTGAAGATACCAGGCATAAAGAAACAGCGCGTGCTACCATTGAGGTAGTAACACGTGAATATGAAGAAAGATACATGAGAGAAATCAACGGCGACGAACGCCAATGTATTATGGGTTGCAACTGCCAGGGCATGCAACTTCCCCATGTAACTAATCAAAAATTCATATTGAGAGAATTCCTTCTCCCATCAGAAGAGGAAGAGGCTAAACGTACTCGCTGCTGGCCAAAAGAAGCCAGGCTCTGTATCCTATGCAAACGTGCTGAAATAGCAAGAGCATTCATTAACATTCGTGCCGATGGTATGGGTGTTAGGAATAATATGATTCTACAAGACTATAGAAACATGGTAAACATACCAGGTGAATATAGACTAGAAGATTGTATATTGAGCAGCAGTGCCATTTTCCAGGGACTGTTGGACCCCGTTGTACTTCACATAAAATCGGGTTACCGTGTCAAAGTCATTAATGGTTTACGACATTTGGAACAATACCGTATGAAGTATCCCGAACACGACCAGAGTTTTCGGGGAGGGACCAGACAGTAGAGGAGTTGCCTGGTCCCATTTGTCCTTACATATTAAACGGTGAAGTTATACGAGATGATGAACCAATGAAATTATTACAAGAGGCTTACAATGGTACGCCATTGGAGTGGTTATTTCTAGGCGAATTCACCGACAGGGTTCATACGTTTGATATAGCTAATCTCCCTAAAAAATCTCCCTGGCCCGAAAAAGAAATTATTTGTGGAGGCGGAACCTCACAAAAAATATTAAATACATTAATCACTATAATTGCACAAACTATAGAATGCATTGAAAATAGTGAAAATAAACCACACTATCAGGCATTGATGAAATATTTTGACTCACACGTCCCACTCATGTGCGCGTTTGAAGATGAAATGGGGGTCAATTATATACTATCTGACAAAAAAGCTATCGAATTAGCCTCAGCATATAAACCCCAACCACATGAATCTATGCACGAAGGAGCATTGCCAGACGTTATCTCAGAACTTATGAAGTGTACATACTGGAACGAAACGAAAACAAAAATGCCACCGGTAGTGCATCTTTTATGCAAAGCTCTGCCCCAGAGGTGCCAGATTAGAAATCTCCGTGAGATAATATCAAACTACTGTAAGCAGTGTGATAAAGTATACGATTTCATGTCAAAGACAGTGCTGTGTAGTATTTTGGGAGCTTACAGTCATTCCAAAACGGTATTGTCATGGAAAGCTAGAATCGTTGTTCTTAGAAGATTTGTATACATGCCTCCTAACCGTACTCAGATGCAAGTGTTCCTATTTGGAGGCTATCAACATTTCCTATTCTATGTCATTAAAGAATTTTTAACCTATGCTATAAGGTTGATACCATCATTGTTCGAAGAAATCAGAGACACCTACAAGTGGGATATCTTCGAAAAGTGTGTACGCAATGCCATGGACTCTATGAGGTCTACATTGGAAGACAATATTATCAATAACAACGCACGTTTAATTCAGCAATGGTTGTATCAAGCCGAGCCAATGTTAATGAATATTAATAAACAGCAATTGGGTAATTTATTCCGACCACAGCGTCTTACGTTTACACAGACTATTCTAAACATGTGTGAGAGATTAGATGAACAGAACAACCATGCCAAACCGTATGTTGTATTTACTAGGGAAAATAGAGATTTGATGCGTTTAATGGCCCAGCGTGTTGAACGTCGAAAAGATGTACCAGTTGAATGGTTAGAATATTTCGGTGTAAAACGGCCAGCAATTGAAACATTACAGAACATTCAGAAACATTATCATCAGAATGCATTCCGTGCGGATGTAAAGAAACTTCTCAACGATATAACTCGGCACGAATTTGAAGCTATACGAGAATTGTTTAAGATATTCTGGCAGGTTCATCATATGGTAAGAGTGTTCCCATTGCCTAAACATTATTATGTACAACAAATAAGGGCATTGCGTAGACGTTATGAAATACCCAACGGCGTACCAATGGGTGCTAATGTGGGAACAGTGTATGCATGTCTGGCTTGTCATACGTTTAAAGCGTTTGTGGTAAAGCCAACAGATAAAGTAACCAATTTATTCGCAAATGGTCATCATAAAGTTATTATTGATGATGAGACTCTAAAGTGTTACTGTGGTCGGCGTTCAGACCAGAATGATTCTAAGAAACGCCCGCGCGTAGCTATTCAAGAATTCATGGGTAATTCTACAACCGAAACAGAGGAAAATAATAAAAGGTCTCGTAAAAAGAGCTGGAAGATGCGTCGTAAGAAATTTATGAACGATGAATGTGCTCAAACTGAATGTTTAAAATTTAACATGACAGGTTCATTGTTTCAATTTTATGGGACGTTGTATTTATTTTGTCCATTATGTGCATCGCCAACCATTTACGACCCAACTCAACATGGCCGGCATGGATTACATTGTGGTCAATGTATGAAGGATGGTCAGTTCTACACTCGTGTATCATGTGTAATATGTGGTTCATTAAGAGGTGCTGCTAAATGGGATACCATAAGATACATGGATGACCAGACAGAAGGTAGTGTGGAAGAGAAATCAGGTGTTATATGCCAGGGTTGTGACAGGCCATGGATTCATTCAGAGGGTGCTCCATATGTATTATCGGTTTTAAAAACCCGGTGTTCCAGACTATAAGGGCGATGTTAGAGAAAATAAATGGCATCCGTTAAAGCGAATGTATATGTTCCTCCAGTAGAAGAAAATGAATTTATGGAAAATTTAGAATTACAAAATTTAGGAATATCTAAAAATAAAATTATATATTTTTTAATGATAATTACTATGTTATTATTCATTAAAAAGTTAATCTCAACTGTCTGCCGTCGGCACGGTAGTCACAATCTGGCAAAAGACGAATAACCTCGTTGACCTCCCATCCATTTTTAGTTAATTTAGATTTATCATAGAAACCTGCTGCCATCCATTGTTTTATGGACGGGTTGAAATATGTTTTGATATCCTCTATGGTCATCTTAAATGCTGGTAAAGTAGCCACGTTCGCCCCCATTGAAACAAATATATCCCAATTAAATCCTAAATCGTTAAGTTGGTGGGGGGAATATCCTAATTCAGCGAGTTCAGTTAAATTCATATTTAATCTTAATAATTCATTTGCATTAATATTCAATGTATGTTTCATCTGTGACCATGTAAAATCATTTAAATGGTAGACCTTAATCCCCATCGCTACCATATCTTTCCATTTAAATCCAAATTGTAATAAATGTCCAGTTGTACAATTTTTTCTCATAAAATCCCATGATATCTTTGCTTGTACACAATCTTCTGATATATATCCTAATTTTTTTAATTCTGTTAATTTTACACCAGAAGATATTAATTCACTAAGACCGGACTCACCAGTTTTATAAAATGGCGATATCGACGACAATACACGCGACCACCAACTCTGTTCTTCTTGTGGTTGCATTTGACGTCTTTTAACCCTAGCCCGAATAGTTGAAGCCATTGAAACTTTTCTATCATCGCCTAGGTTTGGTTTCAAGTTTAATTTCTGGTCAAGTGTACAAGTAGGACAGGTGGTTGCATAAAATCCGGCACGCTTTATTATGCAATGTAGATGAAATTTATGACCGCAATCAAATATGGCCACGTTAGTTTTAGAATTTATATGCTCATGGCACACATTACAGGAATCATTCATATTATAATTATTAGTTTAAGTATTTATACGTTCTAAATTTTTATCTACCTTTTCTTCTTCTTAGTTTTTGTTTTATCTCCGACAGCAGCAGTAATGTTGGTATCTATTGCCGTGGAACCACCGGTAAGACTAAGGAATGTCGGGTCGAGCGTTGCAGCTGTGGCAGTGTTCTGGCCCCAATTACTAGGCCCGTTCACCGGTGCTGTGCTTTTATGCGTACTCAATGGGTTTCCTCCCAATAGACCTTTTTGACCGCCCCCCATCAATTCAGTTTTCAACCCGTTACCCACCACAGCCATTAATTTAACGGCTTCCATTGCATTTATTGCGTTTGTCAAATCTTTTAATGTTCTGCTAGGTAAATTATCACTACCACCAACTATGCCAATTTCTGTTTCTAAAGCTGCCGGTACATTTACCAATAAGAATTCACCGGGCCCTGCAGCGGCCGTGAAGCCCCGTCGAATCGCTACACCTGTCTCTAAATCAATTAGTTTATCAGACGCGGCTTTTGCTTTTTTCGCCGGCGTATCGATTGAACCAGAATCCCCCGGAACAGTGGTTCCGATTTGACCGGCTGGGGAACCAGCCACATTTTCAGCCACTGCTTGGGCAGATAGCTTCAATACCAAATCAGCGATTGTGATATCCTGAGACCCTCCGTCCGGACTAAGAGCCGCTAAGTCAGCGAGAGCAGCTGCTCCCCTGGCCGCGTCAACGGCTGCCCTAATACTTCCCGGTAGTTGTTTAAACGACTGTAATATATCTTTAACACCCTCCGAAGCTACGTTAGCATCAGCTGGCTCAACCAATTTCGAGAAAAATTGTCCCAAAAGACCGGTTGCTAACGACGTTTCGCCTGGTAGACCGGATTTACTCACCGCCGATGAACGAGCTTCGTGTACCGTGGTATAATTCATTCTGTGTAAAATAACATCAACGGTATCGCCGGGACGTGAGTATGAAATTGCCGTACCAACAATAAATCTATTAACCAACCCCAAATCTCCATATTCTTTAAGCATTTCATCATGTGGGCGTATAATAAATTGAAGTTTGTCTCTAGGCAATCCTTGTTGGAGTGCGCGTTTGTAATGTGTACTACCGTGATTGGATTGTCTCAAACGTGGCAAATCAAGGCATACAGTTTGGCCAGGGTAGATAGTATCCGTTCCATTATTGTAAAGCGTATTAAGCCCCGCTATGGTCGCTACAAATCCCTGCTCGTATACATCACGTGCTGGGGAAAATTCAGTGACTGCAACGCCCATATATTGGATAGTGCCTAAGATATACCTACGTACTGCTCGTTGGTCTATGTCTGAGTTACTAGTAGATTCTAGAAAATCCCTATTTGCACCACCGATGGCCGCTGTGTTAGGTGCTTGAAGTCCATTCGCAAATGAGAATACATGCAATTCTTTATCATTGTATCTGGAGTTGGCAAGCGTACTTTTTACCAGAAGTTCACCTTCCATAACACGGAAAACTTCATCGTTTGTGGCTGTTTGAAAATATGCCGTCTTCACACGATTATATTTGACATCCTGGTACTGACGGATGTCGTAGCGCACATTATAATCGAATGAAGTTGGGCGTGCATATGGTTTTATTCGGCGTCTTTTTGCGTTTGGATTGTACATGACTTAGAATGGGTAGAACATATTTATATAGGTGTTAAATGCTAATAATGGATTTGATAAGATATTTTATTTTTAGATTCGAACAAACACTTCCATTCTATCTAGGAGCTTGCCAGTATCCGTTACCATTTGTGCTTTAACCTGTCTTTTGACCGGAGTATTTTTAAAGGGCAAATGATGTATAACGGCAATTGGGATTCTAAAATCACATTCGTCAAATGCTTTATTCCCGCCCGCGCGAAGCACGCCACCGTACGTTGATGTACCATGGCCAACGATAGCAGTGTTTGTGCTATGTGGTGGTTCCAAAACTGGAATACATTGATAATATGCTTCCTGGCCCAAAATAGCGCCTGTTTGTTGTATCAAGCGTTGAGAACCATCCGGTTCGTATACTGTAACTGATGCAGAATGTTCCACTTTCTTAAACCCTAACCAGACTACCTGGCCTTTTTGTAAATCTTTATTTCCACCGAAAGCACCGAAAGCTGCTCCAGCGTCATGGGACCAATAATTTGGCAGGCGACAACGGCCGCGAACCGTGACGTTTAATAAACGTTGAAACTGGCTACCAGTATCCATATCATTAAGCATTATTCCAAAGAAATGCCAATCGCTTCTTAAATTTGCAAGTCCTTCCGGCGTTGCTCTATAACGTCGTTGTCCAACGACCCCAGCGTTATCAGTTTCTCTAACTTCGCGTAGTTGCTGATTCAATACCGGCAAGTTGGCAACGACGTGGAATTGATTCCTAGAATTAGCTGAAACATCTTCAGCCTTTACAAATAAAATATCCCCTTCATCGTATTTCTTTTCCCACTCCTTCTGAAAAGGTCGGCAGAAAAGAGGTGCTGCTGCTGTAGAGTTAGTTTGTAAATCGGTTACCGAAGCACGAATAGAAGGATTTCCCAATGATTGTATAGTCGGTAGATTACGTTTACGTGTTGCTACGTTAGATTGAGGGATACGTCCTTTTGAAATAGCACCAGGTGTTGGCGCAGGGTTTCGTAGTGAAGTTCCGAAGATAGAAGACATAATAGTTATAAAAGTTATAAGGCTTATTTATAGGTGTTTTATGAAAACGAGTAAGGTGTCATTGACTTCGTATTACCCCCCGTCACTTTGGATAATGGGCCTTTATAATATTTTATAAGGTCCATCTTGTGTTTGGATAGCTGTATCCATTGTTTCACAGCGGATGTGTTAATTCTAGTTTCCCCGGTTTGATTATTTCTACTTAATATATTTTGTTTCCTAAAGTGATATTGCATAGTATCTACAAACCTTATCTCGCCCGCTATCACTCTTTTGGCGTTGACACGATGTTTTGAAAAGTGGTCCCGACACATTTCTGGTGTGATGGTCGGTGCTTCTAACCCCTGTTTTTCAAGAGGTTTCTGTACATGTTCTGTGAACATTTCGGCTTGTAAACGGTATATATCATCGTCTCGTATATTTCCTGTCAATGCTGTATCTATCTCTTCCATCCTACTAATTATTTCATGCGCATCGCCCGTACCACCGTCACCATGTTTACACAATGGACAATTACAATCTATACCATGGTCTTCTTCTTCATCATCAGAGAACGCACAAGGACAAAACTCTCCTTCGTCATCATCTTCCCCATCCTGCCCAACCGGCAAGTCCAATAGATTTAATGCCATTGTATCCACTTCAACGACCTTTATAGTACAACGTACCGCCATCTTGCGTCTTCAACGAATTGCTGTAATGAGGTATACGAACCCTGTAATAATTGGGATACACCATCTTTTAGTTCTGAAGAAACAAATTTGGAGATTTTATTAGGGTCTGACTTATGGTCTTTAAGAAAATATTCAACCGACCACTGTTCCAACTGTAAAGCGAAGAATATCAGCGAATGTTTTAAAGGACGGTTTGCATCCGAAATACATAAATCCAACATGCGGTCAAAACGTTTTGACCGGTTCGTATGGGATTCTTTTATTTTTTTAACAAATTCCACACAACATTTGTCAAGGCCACCTGAATCTGGATTCATTATAATGCTATATAATAAATCCTTAGACATGCGTGTCTGTTCAATTTTTTCTGCTTGATTATAAAGATGCGGGTATTGAGAGTCAGACTGAGCCATTTGAACTTTTCATAACGAAACATTTACGATCGTTTTTTACAAATCCGGAGTATGAATCGCTGAGATAAACACACAATGGACTTAGTGTCATTTACATCAGTAGTATTGTTTACTATCAGAACAAAAGCAACAAGATTATTTATTACACCTCCAGTGGAAATAATAAATGCTGTTAGATTATATAACCAATTGCGCGTAGAACGTGCGAAACAGTTATCAATGTCGATAAAAGAACCAAAATTTATTAAGAGACTTAGACAATCGTCTAAGATTGAGTTACTGAATACATCACCATCGTCGTCTAAATGTGCAGTATCGAACAATACATTGACCCCAGAAACAGGAAAAACGTTGTTAATGCATTTCAAGGATTATGATTTGACAGTATGTTGTATACATCAACGATTCGTGGAAAGTGTCAATAAATATTATAATATAGCTCATTTTGACGATGAAATTTTTAAATCGTTTAAAGATTGGTATTTACAAAAATATAGGTCATTCGATAACATAGACAATGATAAAATGGATAGCGTTTTACATGGTTTTATAAATTACAATTCTGGTAGTAAAATAAATTTGTTATATATCAAATTCAATACAATCTGCGATTTGTAGTATACATAGGGTGTTTATAAATATAATATGCATGGTGCATCTTTCTTAATGTTTGTAGCGGTGTGGTGGTTTCATGATATGGGACTATTATTGTTTTTAATATCAACTCTATATTTTAAAAAACCCAATCAACCAGGGTTATCTGAATCAGATTGTCATTCACTAATATTAATATATGCCAAATTGACACATAATAATTTAGTAACTATACCACAGAATTTCCATTTAATAGCGACATTTATTCAGCATATAATAATTTTTTTTATGACCTGGTTTATATACACGGTCAATAATAAAACTAAATGTTTGTTTATAGGTATAACAGGTCTAAGTTTCGTACCGAACTATTTTAACCCGTATGAAATTTCTAAGTTAAGGTTGACGATTAGAGTGTTGTTATACTGTTTCTTGACATATAGAATTAAAAAACCAGATGCTACAAGATTGGCAATTCCCAAATATATTATGTTGGCATGGATATTATTTACACATGAAATTTTTTGGATATTTATCCCGTTTCAAGTAGTGTATGACACATATAATTATAAAATATTAAATACAGTTTAATCTAAAGTCTTCTACGTTTAGTTACGGGTCCCAATTCGAACTCATCGCTATCGTATCCACCACTACCTTCCATGTCATCGGAAGATACAGATGACGCGTCAGTTAATTCATATTCTGTTGCGGATTCTTCATCCGTTTCACTCTCATCACAATCAAACTCTTCCTCCTCATCTTCTTCCTCCTCTTCTTCTTCTTCTTCACCATCTAAAGCGAAATCTTCATCTCCTGAATCATCTTCTTCTTCTTCGTCTGTAAGAGGTTCGAAAACGCCACGCCAATCGTTCTCATCGCCGCCATCTTTTATCTGTACTCTTAAGAAATTAGACCAATCATATGGGTCAGCACCATTGTCATATACATAATCAGACACATTTGATAAATAACTGGTGACACATTCAAGGTCTTTCTTGTCAAACACAGATGTCAATATTTTTTCTTCTTTTTGTAAACACCAACATACGTCAAAGCTAGATGAACCAGGTGCATTGCGTTGCAATACTGCCATTGTCAAATCTTCTTCTTTCATGTGTAATATTTCATTACCATGGGCAAATATAAGTTCACCGGAATCTTCGTCGAATGCTGTTACAAACTTTTTATTCTTATCGTCGAAACCTATCAATTTAGTTTCCATGTTCGTTGCACCCTTGAAATAACCGCCCCATCCTCCCCAGGTTTCATCTTCTTTTACATTGGATACGGTGATACCTGTCCATCCGTTTTTACATTCAACTAAGATATGTTGATTATCTATTACTATTTTTTTAGTAGCCTGGTCCAGATGACGCAACTCAAGGAACCCGTTCTCGTCTTTGCCGCATGAAGCAAATATATAATCATTGGGGTTATTCTCCGCTTGTACAATAGTTCCAGATTTTTTAGTGTGGTTGGTTTTAAATGTTGGCATTATAATAACGATTATTTGACCCCTTATATAATCTCTTTCCATGTTTGAAATGGATGAATATCTATTGAATCCTTCTCCGATTCATTTAAAATGCTTATATCACCCATACAGTCGTTGCAACAATCATTTATACCAGCTTCCACCAGTCTGGATTCTATTTTTGTACAAGAAGCTGGACATGTTTTTTTCAAGATGGTACTAAATGCACCATGTGAACATATTTCTGGTTTAAAATAAGTCAGAGCGTTTACAGCTCTCCAACAGGAGTCTAAATAACATTCATTCTGACTATTAAAATCTGCCGCAACAGCTGCCCACCCCAACCGTAACGCATTATTTTCTAAAATTTGCGAGACATGCGTCATGAGCGTTACTTTTTCTATATTACCTTCAGATGCATATTTAATCAATAGCTTTTTAACGAGTGATATACATTCTGGCATTTCATTTAAATGTCTATTATTAACAATCCATTTAACCACCTCATCGGCATCTTTAATGCGAATATCCTCATCCCATAATGGACACACTATATCCAACGCTTTTTCTATATTTTTAACATCGGTATATATTTTTTCAATATCATCGTCAACGCCTACTATTGTGTTATATTTATTTAAATACGATGAACGTTTTTTACAATGCTTGCAAAAATGTTCTTTACTAGTAACAATGGGCGCACTCGTACCACGGAAAGCATTGGCTGTTGATTGTAAATGTTTCGTCCCACAGGCCTCTTTTTTATGATATTTTGACGTTTCGAACGACATTAGTAATTTTATAGTATGGTGACTGGATACAAAGACTGATTCAATTAAAATGAATAAAATTAAATATATTTTCATTTATGTTTATATAGATGACTATATAGTGGCCCACGGTTCATTCTAAATGTTAGGGAAATGGTCGCTTACTGCCATGATGTTTCTTTCGGTATCTGGAGGCCCAATTGGTATGGAAACTGCCCTAAAGAATACTGAATTCTACACTCTAATGGCGTTGTGTTTTTGGTTATTGTTTACATATATGATACCCGTAGCTATTTTATCATATGAGATGACAGAATTTCATGACATGATGAGGCCTTCTGGTGGGCCCATGGGATGGGTTTATGGAGCATGTGGTAAGCGGTTGGGTATTGCTAATGCGGTGTGGGATATAATAGATACACTTATAGACAATGCCATTTACCCCATACTATTTGCTGATAATTTAATAAATATTGGTTTTATCAGTCCAGATTATCATTCATTAGTGGCATGGACCATGATTGGAGTTACATTTGTAATAAATTATAAAGAACTACAGGGTGTAGCGGCAATAGTATTTGTTGTATTTTTAATGTCCCCATTTTTTGGAATATTGGCGGTAACGCCAATTGCCGACATGTATATGGTAGGCAGTGGACAAACTTCATGGACTTCTATACAAAAAGCTTTTACTATATTAACCTGGAGTATTAACGGATTTGATATGGCTTCACCATATGCACACAAAGTATTAGACCCTAAAGAATCTTATAAATTTGCTTTCACGGTGAATGTCTTATTAACCTTTGTAATGCTTATCGTAGTTTTTTCAGTCGGTACACACTATTACCATACGTCTGAGGAATGGGTGGACGGATGTTTCGTAACCATGGCGAATTTGGCCGGAGGTGAACCATTTCGAATATGGATGGGTATGGCAGCATGTGCCGCTGCTTTCGGCGTGTTAACCGCTGAATTATGTGCGACATCTTATCTCTTTATGGGACTCTCTAAAATGGGACTCTCTAAAAAGTTTAAATCCCAAATGTTCAATTTAGTTTTGAATGTTGTAATATTATCATGTTGCGTATTGGTTAATTTGGATACATTGATTGAAATGTCTGCTTTTTTGAATACATTAACGTTACAATGTGAGGTATTTGCATATATTAATACCTGGCAAATGAATTGGAAACGTGGATTGATAGTTATATGTCTAACGGTTAATAATATTATAATATTAGCCTGTAAAGAAAATTATTGTTTATTGGCATTTGGATTTTCAATTGGATTAGCTATTGTATGTATTTGGATGGCTGAAAAGACTATTAAAGTTAGCGATTACAGATAAATGTTTGAAAACATCGCGGGGATAGGTTTAGTAATTTTAGCAAGCACTTTATCGTCTATAGGTATGAATTTTCAGAAATTGGCTCATAGACAAACAGATTATCATGACCCGCGTACAATGAAAAAAGTTAGACAGCGTAAACTAACATCGGATGTGTATTGTCGTCCATTCATGTTATTGGGTTTTATGCTATCCATATCAGCTACCGTGTTCGATAGTATGGCTCTATTATTCATAGGTACAACTACTATAGGAATTTTAGGGTGTGCGGCAATACCTATCAATGTATTTGTTTCTAGATTAGTATTATATGAAAGAATAGGAACATCAGAAAAATGGTATATACTTTTAATTACTTTAGGGTGTATAGCCTGTTTATTCACAAATAAAACTCACGAACCAATTGAGACATTTGAACGGTTTGCTAGAGTTGAAACAGCCGTTTTTATTGTATGCATGTGGTTATTCGGAATTATATTGTACGTTCTGTGTCATTTTATAGAACGTGTACATTTTCAATTGCCGGCACTCGCAATTATATCTGGTATAATGGGTGCTCAATTCGTTACGATGGGTAAATATTTATTGGATATGATATGGCTTATTGAATCAGGCCTTCCCCTCCCCCCAACGTTACAAATAGTGGGAGTTTCGTGTTTGGCAGGGATGGCAGTAATATTCCAGGTTATTTTCTTAAATAAAGCATTGGAACGGTTTAATGCTACACATGCTGTAGCAATTTTTCAATGTACGTGGTGTGTTTTGAATGTTACACAGGGCATAATAATATTTGGTGATATGGCTTCTGCTACTACAATTGAATATGTTATTTTTATGGGTGGATTCGTAGCTGCTATAGCAGGAGTTATTCTTCTATCTAAACAAATTGGAGTTGAACCTCCTTCATATTCCGTCCGCAATCCATCATCGACTTCCCCTTAATATGATGATACAAACGGTCTGGATGTTCAGCAGATGGAAATACATCATCTAATATACCGCCTATTTTAAGAGCGCCTATAACTATTTCTGAACAATACCATCGAGGAGACATACCAAAATAGGTGTAAAACATGGGTTTAGGTGCTAACATGCCAGCCCAATACATAAAATATCCTAAATGATTGAACGACTCTCCAACATGTTCATTGCAAAAATTTTTCATAGCTTTAAAATTTTGGTCAGTGACTTCTATACTTCTAAATTCCCATTCTTTCCGACTAAAACGTTTCTTATTCATATGCACCGAACCTGAATATACTATAGAACATGCGTCACCATATACTTCCGATTGGTTACGGAGTTGGTTATTTTTAGGTACGAATAAAAGTTCGGCATGTATATAGGGTGCCCCGTTCCGTGGCGCACGGGGAGCGAAATACGAAGCCGCGGAGTTTAGCCATGATTCTTGTAATACAGTACTATCAGAGCGTACAAAACATACCATAATTTGACGGTTTTTAACCATATATTTAATATTATTTAGCCTTTTATATACTTTTATTCATCCGACTCAGAATCTTCTGCCCACGCGGCAGAAGCCTGAATAGGAATTCTATCTATTTTACTAATGATAGCCGCTAAATTATCAGCGTCATCGTCTGATGTAGACGATGCAAACCCACCAGATTGTTTAGATAGAGAACTTGAAGAAGCCCACGCTGCTTCAACAGACCCCTTTACCGATTCAACATCACTTGATGAAGACGATACCCACGCAGGTACGGCATTGGTTTCTTTATCTGAAACCAACATTAATCCATCACTATCACTGGTTGACGATGCCCATTTTGCAACTTCATCTTCTGTCCTTTTCCAACTAGATTCCCATCCCTTTTCGTCTTCATCCGCCAATGTTTCTGAATCTCCTTCTGTGCCAGTTGTCAACACAAATGCTGGCTGGCTCAATTTAGTCGATAGTAAATGTTCAACATTTGCATTTTCTATATTTATTGGGGGTTTGAACCCATTGTCAACGACATTCCCATCTATACCTACTATTGCATACGCGGGCCCACCAGTGGGGTTTAACAGTTTACGATAACCCTTAGCGTCCTTATCAAATCGTCCAGGCTCCAATATGAGTTGTGGCAACCGAAATTTAACCGGTACAGTAAAATCTTTCAAATATAAATTTTGAATTTCATAACCAGTACCATCGCCAGGGTCAAACCCAACAGATAGGAAATGCTCGGTCGGTGCATGAACTTTACCATCTATATCCAAGACATTCATCGTTCCGAGGCCAAGAGTTGGGTCTACACCATCATATACCGAATATAAATCAACTAAGATACAACGTTTTCCAGAACTAAACATATCTTCAACTAACGCGACAGGATTTACATTCATAATATTCGATAAAGCCTGAATGGTTGCTTTATTTTGCATCTGGTCCGATGGTACCTTTACCAAACTGAAATTTTCAGCTGGTAAAATTATAGCCATTTTACTAAGTATATCTCTATCTTTTCTTAATTGTTTACCCTTAATACTACCGCCCACATATATAGCTTTAGCATTTGCAGTGAAACGATTCCCATAGCTGTTGTCGTCATAATATTTTTTGAGATATACTGACATATGAGCAACTACCCGGTCGCTATCTGCATCTAAATCTGTTGGACTAAATGAATTATACAATGGAAGGTAATTTAATTGGTTATAACCACCGGATAACGTTAATGACGGGTCATCACTGATGTTTTGTAATGTATCGGCACCGTCTAATAACAATGCAACATTGCTATGTAAAACGTTCACTCTACTGGTACCACTATCGGGTTGAATTAAATATTTATATGAAGACTGTATGCCAGATAAACGAATAACTGGTGAAGTAACAATTCTACCAACTTCAAGTTTTCTGGTAACAAAATTTTCATACAATACATTACTACCAACTTCGAATATTGGTTTCACTGTTTCAATTGGTACCAGTTTATGAGTTCCAGAATTAGCTAATTTAACATAGATACGTCTGTCCGTTGTCGTTGATTTCTTCGACGTTGTACCGCCTTCATTACCAGCTGCAGTTTTGCATATAACGTCACTAATTCCATCGGAACCATACGTTGACATTTCTACTAAATTAGCATACAATACATTTTTCACCACGAAATTTCCCGTTACGCGTATATCCGCCACCAATACTGATTGGAACATGTCAGTCACATCACCACCAGATTTTATAATTTTCAATGCTTCTCCATAATCAAATTTACCGCTTTTTTCTTTGGCTTCCTTTAATGTTTTGACAGCTAAGTTTAGTTGGTCCTGGGCGTTATTAACAACCGACATAATTAGGGGCACCCCCGTTCCGGGCTTCTTTGCGGTATCTAATATAACTTCGGCGTCTTTAACATCAGTTTTAAGTTGCTCTATTTCTATTTCACTTATAGTAGTATTCAAATTAACCATATGTATATTCTCAATATGACCAGTTAACCCTATACCGGCATTAAATAATGCGGGGTCAACGTAACTTTTTTCGACCGGGTAGTTGGTATCGGGTGTGGTATTGTATTCTTGTAACCTGGATGCTATCTTCATACGTTCCCGTGCTCCGTCGTCAGTCCCGTCCGAACTTTTGATGTAGAAATTAACAAAAGTACCGGGTTTTAATGGTAAATCATAGAAAAACGCATCATAGGTATTCTCACCTGTTGGTGTTGTACCTATTTCATTGCCCCTGGCCATGTAACACAAATCTCTATTGGACCAATCTTCATCTGTTGTTGGTGCTTTATACAACCGGAAAGGACTATGTTGTGCGTCATTAGTCAACTGGCCACTCTTTTCGTAAAAATTTACTATAGTCCGTTCATCATAGACCGGAACTAAATTGTCCACACTTGCCGGTATCTCGTTCATGCCATTGATGGTGTAAACAATATATTTATCAAGGCTCGTACCCACTTTTTTATCGGTACCGAGGCCGGACCATACGCGTTTGTATCGGTCTCCGCCCCCATTGAAACCTCTACCCTGTTTATCATAAAGTAAATACGATGCATATGGGAGTGATTTTATACCCGCTGAATATTTCCAGAAGGAGCCACCACCGTATCTCATGTCACCTGGTGCCGAAAATTCATATTCGGTGTTCGTTTTGTTCTTTTCTGTTTCATTTTCCCTATCAATGGTTATATTTCCACGTTCAACGCGTTCTCTAAAATTCAAGCCACCACCTGATTTATTTGTCAAACTGAGAAGAAGATTCATCCTTTCTCTGAGTTTCTCAATTGAGTCACGTTGTTCTTTTTCAACAACTCTAACTTTTATAGCCAACGCAGCGTCAGCGTTTTTCCTTTCTTGTTCTAAATCAGCTACTCTAGCGTTAAGCACATCCGTAAAATTATCTCTAAATGTTTTACTTTGCGAATCATAATTGGCACTTTCCTTATCAACTTCCTCTTTTTTTAATACCTGCTGTGCCTCTAAGTCCACATATTGAGCTGTCATGACCTTAATACTGCCAGGTCCACCACCGTTTAATATGTCCAACTCGGCTTGTTCGGCTGGCTGTAGGGCATTACTACTGCCACTCAAAACGCCTTGTCTTTGAATAGCCAATGCTTTTTTCTCATTTACCGATATTAGTTTTTTCCCAATATCAACGAGTTCGATGTACTTTTGATTCAAGGTAGTCTTTATAGCTTCTAGTCCCGCATCTTTTGCTGCCGCGGCCATAGAGGCATTTAAATAATTTTCGGCGGCTTTTCTAGCATCTTCAATCTCAGCATTCAACACAGTCCTAGCTGCCTTTTCGTCACTCTTAAGCTGGTTTTTACGGTTTTCAAGTTGTTTCCACTTGTCGCGAAGACGAATCTGTCTAATTTGTAAGCTTTCCCTGAATTCTAAATTGGTATCCTTAAAATTCCTAATCAATTGTTCAGCATCGGTGAGTTGATTATTTTTACCAGTAACAACGCGTAGACTAAATGAAGCTGAAACAATTTTCTGACGCTCTAACCATTCAGCATACGATACATAATTCGCAGAGTCAAAACTATTTTCTTCGCCATCAACATCAACTACATTGCTTCCCAAATTCCACGATGAAGCCCGTAATACCCCCTGATTCATACGTGCTAAACGGTCGTCATTCGAATATCTTCTCAATCCTGGTTCTAGGAATAGACAGAAGTTATCAGGCAAATCATCAGTCCATGGATTCCACCTGTTATTTTCAGTAAACGAACGACATTGTTTAGCTATAACATCTCGTTCATAATAACCGGAAACATTCGGCGTTGTTAACCCGTGTGTTAAATTACCCCCAGCTTGTATATCAATGACTTTTTGCTCTGCTGCTACAACGATATCATATATTCTGTTTTGCGCTTCAGTTGCTAGGCCCATCTCTCTATAAATTGGGGATATCTTATCGGTTGCCAATGGTGGGGTTCCTGGTGCCGCGCGTCTTAAATTATTGAATATAAATTCATAAGTTTTTTCCATGGCTTGCAATCTAGTATTGGTGGCGGAATTAATTACCGTTTCGTCTCTTATTTTTTTAACCCATGTTCTCATATCAAGAACGATGCCAGTTTGTGCATCCGTATCACTAACAACAGGGTTAACCGCTGCATATTGTATTTTTTGTGTACCCGGAGAAGAGAATCGTAAGTTACCAGACGGGTTTAGTTTAAAAGTATCAAATGCTGCCTTATCCGCCGGGTCAGCGCCCGCATATAGTTCATCTAATATTTGTTCTAATATCGCCTTAATTGTGTTTAATGCGTCATAAGCATTTTCCCATCTTGCCGTTTCTTTCTGTGCATTAGTATGTAATAGTCTTTTTTGTCTTAAATCAGCTTGTAAAGGTCGTAAACGTTGTTCTTCGGTAACGCCCAATACTGACCTAGCCAATTGTGTAAGTCTGTCAACGTCGCATGGGTGTACTTTAAATGTAGAGTTATTGAACTGTCTTAGTTCACGTTGAATTTTAGATTTAAAGTGTCTATCAACATCAGAACCTAAAATAGTATTTGATATCGGTACAACGGAGCCATCCACTTTTATAAACGATAAACGAACAGCATATACCGATGTTCCTCGTGGTAGATTCATTTTTTTGGATGGTTTTTCAGTAGAAGATGTAGCGGGTTCCATGGCCATTTGCCATGGTGTATCTCTAATAGTGGCTCTGGGGTGTGACGGGCGTTTATATTCCCATACAAACCCCACGTTAGTCGGCGAATAGAAATAATTCACTGGCGATTGAAGGACGAAATCGTTTATTTGCTGTCCAACAGTGCTATTAGTCATTGTATTGTCCCACCATGGTATATTAGGTACAATGGTACCGGCGTTATTAAACCCGATTGTAACTCTAGCAAATAATTTAACATCGTGTTGCGAGCTCAACGCTGCCTGTAGTGGATTTTGAAATCCCTTTACACCCCACGTTGCATATTGTTCCCACGTAGCTACTAACCCAGCTGAATTGGAATTCGATGGTAATTTAATAATATTTTCTGCCTCTCCATTTGGAAATTTACCACTGTATTTCGTAGCCCAATCGGTTTCCAAATTATTAAATTGTATTGAATCAGGTATGATTAAAACATTTTTCCACGGTACTGGATGAACGTCTGGCCTTGATGACACCAAATGTTCTGTAGCTTCTTGTATAGCTTCAACTATAGTTATATGCGAAACTAAAGATGTATTTGTTTTATCATGAAAGAACTCAGTATCTGGTTCTGTGGTGGCAGAATTATATTGATTCGAACCATGTTGTCTAATGCCATGAAACTTCCAATTATCTTTTGCGAAGAAAATGTTTTTAATTTTATCGTTTATCAGTTGATTAAACCTTTCAGCTTTTAAACATTCTTCGATAGCTTTTGCTTCACTTTTCCTTAAACGTCTAATCTGCAACAATACATCTGATAATTTATTAATATAGTCCTCACGTATGGAAACTGTAACTGATAAAGTATCAAGTAACAGTTGTTTTATTTTAAGTCTTTTCCCTTCCAAACTTTTCAAGTCAATATAAATGCGCATTTTGTTTCTATTACAGATATCTGCCTTAATTTTTACATCGCTCATTAAATTTACTAATCTTTTAATGTCCGAAGCACTCTTTGCCGAATAAGGATAACAACATGCATCTTTATTTAAATCCGACAACGTATGGCGTAATTTATCTAACAGTGGTAAATCAATATCTGCAATTGGTGGAAGCATATAAGATAAATCACTTTCCGATGTAATACCTAGAAATCCCAATAAATATGCGCGGGATGGGTCCGATAGGAAATCAAACCAGTCGCGTCTATTTATTTCAGGGTTAAATGTTCCTTCAAATACCGTATCAACTGCTGATTTTATTTTATTGGAGACTTTACGTGTACTATTTTCTCGTATTGTTGTCGGTCGTGATTCCCATGAAAATGGAGTAGCCATATGTGAATCCTTATCATCTATTAGAACACTTATATATAGGTATTATTTACATAACAATCATGAGGCGGCGGGACAGGTGTTCTAGGTATCTACGTGGTAATATAGACCTTTCAAACAAGTCGCAAATGAAAAGTAAATGTAAAATATGCGTGGGGATTTTATCCTTGTTGTTGGGGTTATATTTTTCCATCAAATGGATTAACTGGGATTCTGCTGTTATCTTCAACGCGCCTGAATTTGATGATATTAATTTTCAAACGAAAGAAGTAGACGATATAACATTAACATCTAATAGGTGGAAAGAAAAGAAACGGTTCATTAAGGAGGTATTCAGAGAATCATGTAATGATGGATTTGACGTTTTAACTAATCTAAACGTGCGGATTCTGGGACAACGGGTAGAGGATTCGTTTGTATATCTGTGTAAAACAGATTTATTATTTGTAAACCTGAGAATTGAAGAAGGGCATAACGGCAACATACGCCTAGTATGTAATGAAACATATGGAGATTTATGGAAAATAGAAGATGAACGTTATCATCCGGTCGAATATTCATATATAGATAATGATATAAGCCGTGAGACCCATTTAACAACTACGTATGAAGAAACCTGTATGATATATCAAGCACGTGAATTGTTAAATGGGGAATGGCAACCTAAGAGTATATAAGCGTTAATTTTATAATAAAATATGCCTGGTAAGATAGACCCTAAAGAGATTATCATCAATCCTAATGAAATGAATCTTGTGTATAAGTATTTCTGGAGCATTCCCACCATTCAAATGTGTAGAAACATGATTAGACAACATTTGTTTTCTAATGGTATCGAATTCAAAGGTAAATCAGGTGCAAATGCTAATAATTTCTCACAACATATTATGGAAGATTTTTGGCTACCATTCTGTGAAGATGCGTTGGATTCGGCAATGACTTATGGGTTTGTAGTCTGGAGAACTAGAAAAATAGGTGACACCGTGGTACCAATAGTTTGTTTGAAGGATACCTATCGCATCACGTGTAAAGAAGTAGAAGGTGTGTTGGAATATAAAATATATGATAAAGGAGAAAAAACCAATGAAATATTAAAAGGAGCTTACGTATATGACGAATTTGGATATAGACCGGAAGTTGATGGGGACCTTATGTCCATGCTTCACACATTGATACCGGATATTCAATACTATTTTACCATGGTTAATTGCCAGGTTTCCTTAGAAAAAAAACGAGTTAAACCACCAATCTTGACACAAATTAATCCACATAGGGGAATGGGGCAGGGGACAGGGGAAAACGAAGGCATAGACTACGATTTCTATGCTGATGCAGACATAGCTGAGGCTGAAGAGGAGTCTAAGTACAAAAGAAATAGGAGTGCTGTGGAGGCTTTAAAAAACCAACAAAAACTGTACGATGAATTCTTTGACCCTAAGGGCGATGAACGTGTATCAGCACCAAATGTACTTGACCAAATGGTACCAATACCATCTGGCCAAACATTAGCCACGTATACACCACAACAAGGTAGGAATGACATTCCAGTTATTCTTAAAAGTCTACAGGATACTATATGTGGCGTATTGGGTGTTCCAAAATCTATGATTATGAGTGATACTCCGCATAAATCGGATGCGGTAGGAACGCATCAAATGTTTCAAACTACGATTGTATGGTGGAAACGACAAATATCTGAAATGTGTCAAATGATATATAACATCATCAACGCAAAAGAACTCACTGGTCAAGTAGGAGATAGGTTATCGAAACGGTCAAGTAAAGCAGACACAAAAGATATTTATCTCATGACTAAAAATATGTCATCGCGAATTACATTCCCGACAACGCCATTCACAACGAATGAAGAATTGTTTCAATTATACACACAAGGTGTAATAGACTGGAAGACCTACTGTACCTATATTGCTAGAAACACGTCCATACCTATGGACACGATACCAGACGAACCACTCAAGGATAAAGAGAAGAAGGAGTTGATGGGCATAGCTAAAGACCCTCCGCCAAACCAGGGATTGCCGGGTGACCCCAACGCTCCTGGTGGTTCCGTCAAACCAGGAGCAGAAGCCCCTAACCGCGGTGCATCTCCAACTGAGAAGAAAGAGAAAGAGAACAGGGAGAAAGAGAAGAAGGCAGAAGAAGGCGCGACTGGTAAAACAAACGTTAAGAAGGACGACAAGTCAGCCAAGGACGAAGCTGTTAATAAAGCTGTGGGTAAGCCAAGCGATGGAAAGGCCAAGCCTGCCGATACCAAAGCTAAAGATTCTAAAGCAGACCCTACAAAAACATCACAGAAAAAGAAGGAACCCAGCGGTAGTAATACTACTACTAAAACCCCTCCTAGCAAAGATGGTAAATCCGAAAAGTCAACAGATGACAAATCTGGCAAAACTGGAACTAAGAAACCTACCGACAAGAAGGAAGGAGCACCTGCCAAAAAAGGAGGAGACGATAAGAAGAAGCCACCGCCTAAAAAGGGGGGAGACAAAGATGATGATAAAAAGTCAGCAGAAAAAGGTAAGACGGATAAGAAATTTGACAAATCTGGTTCTAAAAAGCCTGGCGATAAAAAAGATGGTGATAAGAAGGACGATAAGAAGGACGATAAGAAGGACGATAAAAAACGTAAACCAGAGGGTAAGGCAGATGAGTCGGAAGAAGAGAAGAAGAAAAAGAAGAAAAAAGGAGACAAAAGTGATAAATCTAAAAAGAAATAATTATATTAATAAACTTAGTTACTATGATACATTTGGTCGTACGACGACATAATTTTATAATCAATGTGCTGTAACAAATGAACTGGTCCAGTTTTAGATACCGAAATGAACATAGCCCCGTGGCGAGGCACGGCAACATGTGCTTCTGCCTTGACGCGCAATTCTAACGTTTTTGAATTTTTGGCATCTGGCGATTCTTCCAATAAACGTGCCAACAACTCATGACTCAATTCCATACAAGTAGTTGCCGAATGAACACCAGGACGTCGGAAATTTACGCGCAACGTCAAATCTGCCGCCTTCATTTTCTCAATCATTTGTTCTATAGTCATACTAGTTCCATACGTTTCTGTAGTTTGATACAGGCGTTGACCAGCGTTGGAAACACAACGACAATCATTTGGTTCAAACGTGTCTTTTGCCAAAGTCCTAAACTCTTTCAAGGTATTACCTTGTTGTTTAGCAACTTGTGGGTCATATTCGTTTGTTCCGACAGGAACCGGCACTGCTTCAATAAGAACATGGTGCGATTGAACATGTGGAGTTGGCACTTCTTGCACTACATTTTCTGTTTCTGGTTTGCGGTTGAATACTCTTAAGCGTGACATTATAATATTATACTTCTAAACCTTATATATACTGTTTAAAAATTAAGTGTACGCACTTCATTATAGTTGCTATGTGCCTTTTTACTTCCATTAGAAATAACATCTGTGGTTTTAGTTCCGTTAATGAAAACTTTTCGTTGCGTGTTTAATTCAGATAAATTGATGATAACCAAAAAAATAGAAGCAATTATGATGACATTCGTCGAGCCCGTCGTAATGCCCATAGTCACTAACAATTTATCCTCGTGTAATCTATTCAATAAACAATAATATATCAATGAATAAAATATAAACCGCAATATTTCTTTTAAAGCTGGTTTAGTAGCATCGGACCATAGTGCTAATTGTGGCGAATGCCAATCTATACGGTATTTTGGGTTTGCCATGATATCAAATAACAAAATAATAACATGGAATACTACCATACTACTAAATAGATGACGCCAGTTTGAGTCGTCTAAATCATCTATTAAATCATGGAATTGTACAGACAACGCCAACCATATACTCCCCAAAATAATATCATGTAACCCCCATCTTAAGATTTCGGTTTTATGGACATTATTCAAATTGTTATTTTTCAATTTAGCACCACACTGGCATAATGTTATCAATAATATTATTCCAGAAACAATATAAAACAATGATGCTACTGCCGCATATTCCGTAAATAAATAAAAATTATTAGGAACCGTAACATTCAAGTAGGGATGAACTTCCAATAATTTTATTTTTGATACAATATTAGAAAACCCATTACGCGTGTCCAAAAAAATTAAAACTTGTATCACAGCAAATGCCATTGCTAATAAACGCAATCCCAATGAAAGTAATTTACCATTGGGCGATATACCATACCAATCACAGTTAGTAACATCTTCCTTTAAATCTGGTATAGACGCCCACTTGAAATATTCCATTGACAATGTTCCTATTACAAATAACGCTATTAAAGATATCCCCCAATATTCGGAATCTTTTTCTTCCCACGATATTACGTTCCACACTAATAGTAGCCATGGGATACACGATATGGCTACTTCGGTCACTGACAACCCTTTTCGTTCGGCTTCCATTTGTATTTATACCAATACTCTTATACCCCGGTTCTACCGATATGACCTATAAATAAACTGATGTAAATAACAATATATGATATTATTAACCACAGACATGGCTTCATCGTGCTCAGGGATAGAATGCCCACTGTATCTAGTTGTTAGTATCTATGTATTAGTATCTATATTAATGTGTTGTTGTTGTTATCCCGGCTCATGTTTATGTGGCCAACATCAATCAGACACAGAAGAGAGTGGATGTTGCCGATTTAAATGTACAGCTTTTAGAAGATTTCAATTGTTAGGTTCCATTGGTAGCACTTTAGAAAATGAAATGTCACTTTCCCGCGTTGAAGAAAGCTACGAGAATCCAACGGCCTCGTGGGATTTTGGCGATAAAAAAGATGGTGATGGTGATGGTGATGGTGATAGTGATGGAGATGCTGGAGACGAACCGGATGAATATAATGATAATTTTACTCCGCTACGGAAACGAAGGATAAAATACTAGTATAAAAATTAATATTTTTTATTTAATATGAATAAAATTGTAGAAGAAAATTTTGCAATTAATTTTAAAAATATAGGCAATAAACCCTCCGCTCGGGTGAAAATGGTACTCAGAACTTCTGACAAGTTTGAAGATTTAATAAAAGGTGTTTCAGCTGCTACAGAATCAATAGAAAGAACGAAACAGAGATTGATTCAACAAGCGTCTGATGACCCAGCATTGCATCTAATACTGTACAAGGCAGATTCCAATAACAATAAAACATTAAGAAAATGGGCGGACATGCTTCAGAGATTGTCTATAGCACAGCACGTTATTATTACTAAACTAAGAGGAAAAGTTTTATCAGAAGAAGAAATATATGAGCTGTATCCTAAAATACCCAAAATAACAATATATCATGTAATAGAAGCATTGAAATTGGCTTTATCTAAGGACGTTGTATATTCTAGTGAAATAATAGAACAACTACAAACAGACCCGGAAAGATATATGCGGTTAGAACAATGGACCATGACGATTGTGGAATATTTAAAATTATGTATGAAAGGATTCCTAAATTGTCACTTAACATTGTCTTCCAATGCATTTAGACTCAGAAATAAAATGAAAATGTTTATAGTTCAAGATGTAAACGGTAATTACGGTCTGTACACTGAATCAGAAGACAAAGAAAAAGGTATGGTCAACGAATTGAAATATTTGGATGTTGATTTAGAAAATAAAACCAGAGTGGAAATTAAAGAAATTTTGGACAAATTGACCATATTAGGGCCACGTGAATCAATGTATTGGTTTATTAATGAGGGCATGGACTGTCTCATGTTTAGTTTTGAATGGAAAGAGTGTATCAACTACGCCCATTGGGTCTATAATACTTTGTGTCATATTTAAAAAGAATATTCTGTTCTATAAATACCCTGCATTTATATTATTAGTAAATGGCCTATCGTAAAACTATTACAACCGTATACGACAATGAAACAAATACACATTGGGAAGTTGGAGAGGGTGATACCGTTGAATCCATACGCGAAGTCATTAACTGTTTTAAACAATCTCAGGACGATATAAAAAAGACAACGAAAGAAAAAATGAATAGAGCTGCCTCACGAATGAAGTCCACTAATCTATACAGGGCTATGGATACGGTAAATAAAGCAGCTATAAACGTTATGGCAACTGGTACGGAGGAGGAGTTGTTTAAACACATGTGTACGGATGATAAGGGTAAACCCCTTTCATACAGTGAGATAAGAAGTAGATTTGGTTAAGAATATTCTTATAATTTTATGTATAACCTTTATTTATTAACAAATATAAATGTCACATTTTACTCAAACAATACAATATGCTGGAACATCGATTGCCCCAGGAAAGGGGTCCCCAATGGCTGCTGGTTATGACCTTACCGCTGACAAAGACTATTCTATGGGCCCTGGAGACCGTGCCAGGATTAGCACCGGTTTGCACCTGGCTCTGCCAGCAGGATGGTTCGGTAAGATAGAAGGTCGTAGTGGCCTAGCTTTCAACCATGGTATCTATTGCTTCGGCGGAGTCATTGATTCCGATTACCGTGGTGAAGTTAAAGTATTATTGGCCAACACGGAAAGAGACACACCGTTCCACATTAAAAAGGGCGATAGGATAGCTCAAATAGTTATCCAACCACATTGGCATGGTATATTTGAACAACGGCAACAATTATCACCGACAGCAAGAGGTCAAAACGGTTTCGGTTCTACTGGTGTTAAGTGTAAAGACGGTAAACGTCAGGCGACAATATCCGAAATGTGGCAGATGCCAGACGGACGTACGCAGGAACAACTAAATCAAGAACTTGCCGGTCTATCAGCATGGGATAGATACGGAGAAGGCGACCGTCAAGGTGGTACGCATCATTAAAATAATATTTATTAATAAGATTTTAATGGCATTAAATCAATTTTAAGTGCCAACGGTACTTTATTTACTTTCTCCCATGGTTTTCTTCTATTTAATATAAGTAATATAAGAATCACAATGGTTAAAAATTCACCTATCTCAAACCATTCCCAATATCCTACTCTTAAATATTTAGCAACGATAATGGTAATCATAGACCGCATTAGACACGATAATACAAATGTAACAGCCCCATATTGTCTTATCAATCTTAACACGAAATATTGTGTCATTGTTGAACATATAGTTAACATTAACAGGCTAAACAGATAACCAGGATATAATATTATAGCTCTACCTGTTACCTTTAACATATCTTCTTCTAAAAATAACTGTGGTATTAACAACAACAACATAAAGCCATTAATGTAATACATCATTGTAATATTGTCCACCTTGAATTTCTTGAATATTTCTTCCTGTGATACAGATGTTAACGAATCAGAGAATATAAACATTATCAACCATATTAACCCCCACGTGTTCGGTAAAGTCCACTCTACACGATTGAACTCATACCAGAAGATAAATTTAGCTCCTATTATACCAATAGCCGCCCATAATATACGTTCCACTGTGGTTTTACTACCATACAACCCGACAATTAATACTCTCAACGCTTTAGCTGCCCCGAATTCTGCTAAAGCTACCCATCTCAGCGCTTCATATTGTGAACAGGTTGCTAACGTATTCATGACCGAAGGTATGGCAAATGGACCAGGGTGTGTTGGCCTGGTTATTTTATATAGTAAAAACGTCCACGTGCCCAGGAAACTTACTAAGCGTGTAAATATCATTACGAACGTAGGTCTCATGTCCGGTATTTGTATTATAGATGCTTCAAAATATCCTGAAACAAAAAGAAATAACCAAAACCCAACGATATCTATAATTATATCATACCACTTACGTTTTATATTATATATCATATGCGGTCCCCATGGCCTTTTCCGTTTCATCCATATTATAGATGCGACGAAAACCAGAAAGCATGATACTAATAAAACGAAAACGTTCATTTTTATTATTTAACGGGCACCTATATACTCATCAATGGGTAGTTTTTTTGCGCGAGATAAATTAGATGATTATCGCATATCTTTATTAGATGATGAAATAACTAATATGGACGATACTATTGCCAAATTGACGTTAAATATGGGTATACTTCAAAGCGACCCAGGTTATACAAGGTTCAAGGAAAAAACCAAAAGGCAACGAATATTAAGAGGTGGGCCCCACATGCATAAAATATGTTATAACATATGCGATATAATTGAGCCGGACCCTAGCGACAAAGATGACATGATGATAATGTCGGAGATGTGTAAATATCGTGTAAAAGTAGCGTGTAATAACCTAGCCGGTGATGATTGGCTTACATTATGGGATGAAACTGTAGCATTGTTAGAAAAAATAGAAAGAAATGTAGAAAATTGGGAACATATGCACTATTATTGTACCATGTGTAACGTCTTAAAAGTAATAAAATTGATTTATAAAAGGCGGGACGAATATTAATAAATGCGTATACTATGTTTATTCTATTTTATATTAACGTTAGTATCGGCCAATTACATGAAAAGAGACTGTAGGGCCAAATGGGAATGGGATATACACGACGGGTTAGAATGTCCTAACGCGGCTGCGGATGGTTCTAAACAAATATACACCGTGGTAGATTCACCTTCAAAACATACACCCCTGGATATAATAATGAAAATAGAAACAAGGCCAAATGATTTTAAAGGTTATGAAACTATGCGTAAAACAGCATTTCAATACCCATCGCAACGATTTTATATTATTATCGACCCTAAAGAAATACCAATGTGGATGGGAAGTGCGTGGAGTATTGGTCTAGAAAAGCTAAGAAACGTTGACAATATTAAATTATTGGGTTATATACCAAAGAATGGTACAAGATTCCATCAAGATTATATATTGGGCTATCAGAAAGCATGGTCCATGGATGGTATATATTTTGAAGGGGTTGATTATACATACTATGAACTATTCAAAACATTAAAACACATGATAAATGGTACGGTTATCATGAATTTTGCTAAATCGTCTTTTGGCATACACCACATAGAAACACCACATTTTTGGTATGGGTTGGCTGACATTGCAATTGATTTCGTTGGTATCCCAAACGCATTTAAGAATACAAAAGCAATAGAGAATCATTTAAACGGTATACATGCCGCCGAATTGAATTATGTTCAAGATTACGCCGATTTATTTAGAGACCTTTATCTTAAAAAATACAATGGAGTATATTTAGACGAAGCCGCTTTCAATGATATAGGCACTATAGCTTATATTAATAAATATACTAAAAACGGTAGGACCTGTTATAAAAATATTGAAGATACGCGAACATGTAGAAGACCACAGGACATACTGGCCGATTTAGACCATTTGGGTGGTCAAATTTATTCCGAAATATATCCAGTTCCAAAGGTGTACACATGGTCCACCGCCGGTATGACAGCCGTTTATCCTACGGGGAGTCAGCACAACCCGCCCGAAACACGGGCTAAACGTAGTAGGGCATTCGTCAGAAACCTTTTCAATCGTTATAGTTACGCATATATTCTTGTAGACGATAGTTTTTATTATATACCATATGGTTTAAACGATGATGCAGTGTTCATGGTAAAAAATACTGAAGAAGAAACTCTCTCATTGTATATAGTAAATATGGTTAAAGAGAAAAGACCACTATTAATGCCAATGTATCCTAGTGAAATCGTTGGTGTTGATACAGATAATGGCATACTGACCGTTGAAGTTACAGAAGGCGGTGCTATTATAGATTTTAAAGACGCATACAATACCAATTGGATGGGCTCCACCATATATTTAGAAGACCAGGAAGAATATAGATATTCAAAAGATGGTAATCACTATAGAATGTATGTCAATTCTGGATTAATATTTGTCAATAATACTCAGTCTAATTTCCCAACTTCAAAATGCGAAGGAACACCCTATACACAGGAAATAACATTTAATAGACAAACAGCCGAACAATATTGGAATACATATAAATTCCACGGCAATTGGTTATTAGACGATTGGATGGTACAATTACTATGTTGTTTATCTACAGAATATGAAATCATTCACGATAATCCATTTCTAGTGGATTTACGTTATGTACACCATCAAATAAATAACATATCACATGCTTTTAAATTGATATGTGAAGAAAGGTCCATTTTTGAAATAGCTTATGGAAACAAAGGTAAACCATGTGATAGATGTATGAGGGCCAATAAAATAAAAACACTATTCAATAACACGAGAGGTGACCATGAAAATGTAATGGTCATATACGACAAACCAATACATGCGTTGGGTTCGTATAAATACATAATAGACCATATTTACGAGAATGAGACCTACTATGTAAATCAAACGTTTATCAACCATGGCAATGAATTGTGGATTCCTATAAAAAAATATAGTTGCGATGTAAACGTTACGATAGACATGTCAAATGTCTATGTAAACGGTTATTATTGGGACACTGAATTCCAAACACAAGTTGTGGATAATATAAAATATCAGAGAATGCCGTGCCATGCTACTTTGGGCCATATGCATCCACATCACCACCATACGTCCGAAACTAATTCAAATATTATGTCTATAGTTGCAGCTGTATTGAGTATTTTGGGATTACTGGGATTAGTACTTGGATTAAATCCACATAGAAATAATGGAGCGGTTAGTAATGCTTCTGGTAGATACATAAGGATTAAGAGAGATTATGAATACGGAGTGAGAGAAATATGAGTGTAAAAGAGGCGTGTATATAAGCTTTAATTATATTAAACATACATGGTAGTTTGGTTATATTTAATTCTATTTACAGTAGTACATGCTGCTAATTATAAATTTACATGGACCAATGAAGAATGGGTACAATCCAATGGTGGTAAAGGTCAATACGTATCAATTGGTTCAGAACCTATTGTTGTTCAATGGTGTATACCAGCGGGTAAAACACTTACAATATCGGAAGCAGGCGAATTCCCCGATTTCGGTATTACCACTTCAGTGTACACGGAATATGTATATGTGTTTCCAGTAGGTTCAGGACAGGATTTAACCGTTTACACCGACGGTATAGACCCATTGGTTTTATATAGACAGACAAATCCACCATCATATACTGCAATAAATGCTGTATGCCCCACTGACCCTGGATACTTATATTCTTATCGTAATTGGAAACGAAAATTTTCTAGGTTAAGGGGAAGAGGCGTTGGAAGAAGATTATTATCTACAAATGAAATACAAGAAATAGAATTACATACAAACGTTTGGGGCGAACCATATTTAAACAAACATCAAAAATATTTAGAAATTAACGGAGATGTTGATTTGAGTATAGATTTGTCATCAGTACACGAAACATATCCACACAACTTATTAAATCCTGCCGGTGATGTACATAAAGAATTAACACCTGGTGAAACACATATTATACAGTCACCAATATCACCTGGAAATTACACTTTGGAATCACCAAATGTATGGACAGATTATATAAAACCAGTGTTGCATGTACGAAGACATTTAGAAGAATGGGGAACCGTTAAACATGAAAAATTAAAAACGGATGATAATGTCATTGATTGCGAAGGTGAATGGTCTATATGGTCTGTTTGTAAAGGTGGAAATGGAGGTTTAAGAACAAGACATTACCACATAGAAACACCAGCTGGGTACGGTGGTAAAAAATGCATATATGAAGAAGGCAATGGTGAAGAAAAAGCGTGTATTGTTACCGGACCAGCATTTTCTAATACAATGTCTGACGGCGCAATAGATAAATATGGTAAGAAAACGACTCTTATCACGTTCACCATTAGAACCAATGACAATGAAAAAATTCAGTGCGCTGGTCTTACATCGGACCAACAACCATCGGTACATAATATTTTAAATTCTGAAAATATGATAGAATTTGAAACAAAAGCGAAGCAGCTCACATCGCAAGCGGTCAAAGGACTCACTGAAGGCACGGAATATAATATTTATTGTGCGGTGGAAGAAGCTGTTTCGTTGGGATTACAAGAACAAACACCACAAACTTTTAATCTTGTAGATATGGAAGTTTCAAACGTTACGATAAATAGCGCTACATGTCAAGCATCGTGGACGAAATACACCGATACTAAATGTGTAGTCTATCCATCTAAATCACATATGTGCACATGGGATGATATAAAAACGTTTTCAGGTGTATTTGCACAACAATCTAGATATTCTAAAGCATTTGAAGACGTTGTATATAATTTTAAAAACTTAGAAAGTAACAAAACATACACGTGTTGTTGTTCTTCTTACGATGGAATGGATGCTTCTAAAGCGATAGATTTTACTACTCTAGAACCTGAACCAGAAGAAATAATTTATGTTAGTAAAGGGTTCACCACACTTGAAGTTACAGATGAAGACCGTTCAAGTTTAACCATAGCCGTTGAATTAGATTTAGAAGACGGTAGCACCAATGTGCTATGTGCGATATATTCACATTCAAACGATACTGCTAAAAAACCAACTTGTAGCAATGATTGCGATTGTTTAAAGACAAAAAATTATATATCTTGTTCAGAAGTTTTTGAAATTTCTAAAAATCAAACAAAAAATATACATTTCAGTGGGTTATCTGGTAAAACCGATTACGATATAATGTGTACATCGGACATCGGAGTTCATAAAACATTGAATAAATTACAAATGAAACATAGATTAGGTGCCAACTACGGAATGCCAACATATTGGGATTATGATGGTATAGATACCGACGTGGATGTACAAGTAGTATCCATCGGAATAAAAAATATTAAAATCAAGGTTAAATACAACAGCGAAGTAATAACACGAATCGAAAATGGTGCTTCAGTTGGAACTGTACCTCTAAGAACCCACTGGCCCTTCTCCTGTTTTCAATATGTGCAACCATTCATGTCGGATACAAACATGGCAGAAGGTACAACAAGTGGCACAGTAGGTCAAGAAGGTGACCGTTTTGGTATAGTCAAAGGCGGTGTAGATATGTCTTCTGTAGGCCTGGGGCAATGGTATGGTTGTATGGACAACGATGGGGAGTTCTGTCTAGTAGGCGGGCAGCAACAGCAAACTAAGTGGGACTGGCCCAGTGGAATCAACACCTCAACTACTAGTTGGGAGGAGACTAACGATTGTACTGGTTTGCTTAATGATTGGTGTTATCATGAAATTAAATTATGGATTCTGCCAACATCTAACTCTAGGGGGTTTACCGACGCCGACAGCGGTGATAATTTGCTTTGTGGAAATTTCGGACGTGGTTCTCTGCCTTACCAGGACGATGATGAGGGTCCCAACTCATTCGTATGGAATTACATTCCTGTCTGGATGCGACCCACATGGCAAACTGGCGACATAACAGTGGCTAATGACGATGAAACAAGCATAGATTTTCAAGTAACTTTTGCGGCTCGGTTGAAGACAAAAAGTATACTTCCCGGGGGCACAACATATTATGATGTCGGTTGTGTTTTATACGAAAGAGATATTACAGCACCAGGAAAGGTGCATAATTATGATGAATCCAACCATTGGGACGCACTTGGTGGCGTAGCTTCAAAACACAATCTCAATTGTATTGGTAATGATTGTGACGGTACATGGAATAACTTGACGCCAAGTACAGATTATGATATATATTGTGGATATCATGCGGATGACCCTTTTTTGGGTAACATTACTTTTTGGTCAAACCCAAAACAATTTAGTACGGCAGGTCCTCAAATTATATCACCATTAACAGAAGGTACATTTGATATAGATGATGGACGTCACTTATCAGCTCAAAATACATTTGTACATGATTTTAATGCTATATACAGCGAATTGGGTACAATGCATTGCATTGCCGATGATGACTCAACTACGGATAATACCCCGACTGCTACACAAATAAAAGCGCAACAGAACGCAGAAGATTCACAAGCTCTTCTGTATAGTGGAAATGGTATTGTGATGGCCTCGCCATCTGCTTACGGCACCGGTGGAGATTATTATTATAGTTTTGAAGTAACCATGGATGAATGTAGAAAATATGACATATGGTGTGTGTGGGAGAACGACGATGGTACAGTACAGATGGTGACAGAAGAAGATTTTACATCTCATTGTAAATCAATTACATCAGCAGCGTGGCTCACTACCCCTTATACATGGCTCTCGGATGGGTCAAACCTATTAACAGGGCCAGTTCCAGATGCGCTGACCTCTGCTGCTGTTACAGTAGAATTCGACACCGCTGGGACTATAACATGTGTAGTAACACCACAAAATCGCGATGTATATAACTATAACGGAGATAGTTCATGGACATATCCCGACCCTCCGTCACTAGATGAAATTTTAAACCCACCTGTTTCCCAACTGATGTCGTATACAGTTTCAGGTGTCAGGACGTTAACTCACACTTTCACGGGGCTAACCCCTGGGACAGATTATGATGTATATTGTGCACAAGGGCCTGATATTACTACTTATACGCCACAAAGACAGGAATTAATATCCTCTTTTGAATTTACCACTATGGATGAAGCGGTAGTCACAGATTTAACATTTGCTGACGGGTATATTACTACTAGTAGGACTATTAGTATGTCTGATTATGCCGACCAGGTTACTGGGTTAGGCAGTGGTAATGCACCATCGTTAGATACTATTGTGCTTAAAGTAGAATTTAGCAGCCCAGGGACTGTTCAATGTGTTTTACAAAATCATGGCTTCCCCGCCCCATCGGCGGCTAATGTATTGGCATTGACTTATGGCGTCGGTGGGAGTAAGGTTGTAGACCCATCCACAAAACCAAATTATTTTACATCTGACTATTCCAACCCCAGTAGTGTAGTTACTACGGATAGTACAATTTTAGTAACGACTCAGTTTGACAATTTGGTTGAAGGAATGGCGTATGATGCTTATTGTGCACAGGATTCGTTGATATCTAAGTTAGTATTTGTCATGCCTTCAAAACAAATAGCTCAGGCATTGGCATTGGCCGCTGAAAATTCTGTATTATGTACTATAGGTGTTGACAGTCCATGCGTTGCAAATCAAATTAAAGAACCACCTGAAGCAGCTAATGAAGTATCTGTTACCGTAGGATATTCACATCCAGGTAAAATTAGATGTGCGGCCATTAAAACGGGTTCACAAGACCCTACATCTAGTGAAATACAGTCAGGTTTAACATTGGCAGCTGGCGAATCTTCTCCTTATGCAGAATTGGGTGTTGATTATTTGAAAGTAACTTTTGATGGTCTTCACGAAAATACAGAATATGATTTTATTTGTACACAGGACTCAGTTGACGTTCTAGAAAATTTTCAACTAGAAAGAAAAACTAAAATAACGTATTGGACTGTTGCTAGACAATTTTCAAGTCCACCGGTCATGGATAGTATAGGATATTACGGTGGTGTTGTTAAATTAACACCTACGCATACAGACGACGGTAGATGCGTTATAATACCTAATGGCATTTCAACACACTATTTTTGTATGCAAGGGGAAGGGTTAAATGTTTCACCAATACAAACATTTACAGCTGGTCAAGAAGCTACTATAGATATGCCATTTGGGTTATCACCTGACACGGATTATAAGTTATATTGTTGTCAAGGTGCCAGTTTAATTTCAATAGTACACCAATTTACAACAGCTGCTATAGTTATGGTTGAAGAAGATACACAAGTTATAGGAATAGATACTACAGAAGCATATGTTACTTACAATTTAGCAGGATATACTGGCTCCAGTCAAGGGTGTGGTATATGGCCTGCTGGTACAAAAAATAATTATGTTTATTCAGACATATCATCTGGCCTATCCGGTGTAATCCAGAGTTCAACGTCTCTTGTAAATGGTCCTAATACAACTGATACATTTCTTATAACAAATAGCGGTGCTTCTGATATTCGCGGGTTATTTATAAACGGTGTTTATGCACCTATACTCAACGTGAATCAAAATTATCCATACAGTTTCATTGTTATCGTACCAGACTTAGAATTAAGTATATTGTCTGAAAATGATTGTCCTGGTTGTGATTCTATACCCAACGGCGACAGTTTTAGTATTGCAAATGATTATGATGCTAATATTAACTTTGGTATATCGGCAGGAAACCCATACGCTTGGACTCCTGAAACATCAGGTACCTATTATTTATTATCTAAAAATCCAGCAGATGAAACGCGTGCACATATTGCTAAAATAATAGTAAATGCTCACGCTCCTGCAATGCCAACACCCACGTGTGAATATCCAATATTTTTGCAAAATGGTACATATCCTGCCAAACTCGCCGATTGTGCACAACCAAGAACAGTTAAATGGTATCCAAGTTATAATCAGGAATTTGATATTGTAAACCCATATATTGACGAAACAACTTTAGAACCAGCAACCTTAACAACATATGGTTATCCATCTAAAGAAACTTATAATAGTTTTGGTGTACCAGGGCCACAGATAACTACTGGCACATTAATAAAATTCACAGGGTTATCATCGAATACTGTATATGATGCTCAATGTAGTAGTGCTGGCGTTGTTACTTCTAAAATAACTTTTAGAACGTTGGGTCCAATTGGAGGTTCTACTACCATAACATATCCCGATGGTTCAGACGCATCAGCGAACGATTTAAGGTTACCAGAACCATTGGGAGAAATGAAGTTAGAATCTACTGATGCTGTAAAAATAGTGTATACTATGGATGGTAGTACACCTAGTTGTTCACAGGCCTCTAATTTTATTCCAGGTACTACTGGTTTAACATCAAGAATAAGCGATGGTCAGACATTGAAATTTGCTGCCTGTGGAGAGGCCGGAATAGGCTCTGTACAAGAAAGGACATTTACGGTTCAATGTGATATGGATTATAATGCTATTGCAGCCCCTGGGTTTCGTACGGACAGTAGATGGGTTCTAACGACATATGCACCAGCGTGGATGCCACGTAATGCGGATGGTAGTGATTTAAAATGTGCATGGATAGACCCAAATACTAATAGATATATAACTCCTTGTGCCGATGGTAGTATCCCATCTACACAAACATTCGACGAAGTAACATGTGCAACAACTTTTCCAGATGGTACATGGGCAAGGACAAATGGTGAATGTGACGATGGTGGTCCAGGTTCTTATTATTATGATTGCCCGTTGGGAACGGACGGAGATGATTGTCCTGCCCGCGAAATAGACGGTTTCTGTGACAATGGGTGTAAAATTAGATGCATAGGATGTCCTTTTGTAGAATCGCCTCTTCCATTTTGCGGACAAAACTTAGATGGTTCACATATTGGATATGAATGTCCATGGGAAAATACTGACGCTGACGAGAATGGTATATGTCCCGATGGATGTCCCAGAACATGTGCAAAATGTACAGATGTCGATGTAAATAGCCCGTTACCGTCATGTGGTGTGGCTGGATATATAGATAATTATGACCAGGTGGAATGGACAAGATGTCCAGAAGGTCGTGGGGTATCTGAACAGGGAGATGTTTGTGAAAATACATGTGAATTCAAATACGATGGTATATGTGACGAACCTGAAGGCGAAGGAAACTGTGCCGATGGTACAGACTGTGGGGATTGTGGTTCTTCGTACATTATAAATGATTTCTGTCCAGGAGGGTGTTTACCATCATGTGTACCGTGTGAAGAAACTTTACCAGCTAAAGCTTGTACAGGGAGAGGAAAACCATGTCCTGCCGATGTTAGTATTTTTTATATGTGGGATGATACAACAGTACCACTCTGTCCGGACAGTTGTCATGCCAAATGTTTCAAATGTTCTGTGGACAACTCCGCGCTCCCTGGTAAATTACCACTTTGCAATGGGGATGAACCATGTGCTACGTTCGGTGTCAACAGTTCTGTTTTTGAATATACTTGTGATGGTCAACCATATGATGACACCAAAACCTGTTTCAAACGTTATCAATGTAGCGAAAATGAATGTCCAGTAGAATGTACAAATTGTCCCGTTGTACTAACTAATTATGCTGAGGCGCCTACCTGTAGACAGTTACCATCCGAATACAGAGAATATCCGTGCAATGAAGGTTCGATGGATATACGTGAACCAGATTGTTTCGTTAATGGTGTTAAAAATCCTGACTTATTGTATCCATGTATTGACCCGGATGAAAGTTTCCCCGGGACAGTACAAGGTCAAATAGATGCTAAATTGGCTAGGTTTTATAGACAACGGTGTGAGTCTAGTGGGTGTCAAACATTATGTGCTGCCTGTACAGATATACCAGACCCATATCCATCGTGTGAAAATGATAAACGTGGAGAAAACTATATCAACCAATGTCTGGATGGTAGTTCAGCAACAGAATGTTTTGAAGGTGGGCCTGAACCATGTTTATACAATGGACCGTTAGTTTGTGATGATGGATGCGCAACTAGATGTGCGAGATGTCCAATGACGACGTATGATTCCATTTGTACAACTGGACAAGAACCATGTCCTAGTGCTGAAGTAGAAATTTGGGATTCAGCTTCTGAGACTGTAACTTCTACTGTAGCAAATGAAGATTTAAATTTTCTTACTGCTTCTTCAGGTACAGCTTTTTGTCCAGACGGGTGTAGAACAAAATGTTTCCATTGTGAAGCACAACCTGACCCACTTCCAAAATGCGGAGACCCTGTTTTACCAACTACAGCGTTACCATGTCCAGAAGATGAATTTGATAGACCCACTAATCCATCAAATCCAGCAGGTGCGCTGTGTACGCGTACGAATTGTCCTGTATTATGTGAAGAATGTTTACCTGTTGATTATAATGCATGGCCTAAATGTGGCATTGGCGAACACCCATGCGATGGCAACGATACATTAGCCTTATGTGCCGATGGTTCTGAAAATATAAATAATGGATGCGACGATGGCGAATATCCTATATGTACTGATGGGTGTTTACCATTTTGTGACCATTGTGATGATGTATCAGATGATGAAAATCTTCTGCCCAAATGTGGACAATATAACGACGGTACTCACGTTAGACAACCATGTAAAGATAATTCAACATCTGTAATGGATGATAGTATCGGGCGTTGGAGATGTAGTGATAATTGTTTAGAATCTTGTGTATTATGTCCGGATTTAGAAACATATCCTAAACTAAAATGTGGAAAGAATTTAGACAATTCGGAAGTATTAGAGCTGTGTAATGATGGTACCACGCGGCCCGGATTAGATGTAGAAGGTAATTGTGCGGACGGTTGTGCTACTAAATGTGAATTGTGTGATAATGTTATAGACCCATTGCCATTTTGTGGTCAATTTCCAAATGGAACTCATTTAAGAGAAAGATGTGAAGATGGCTCACAAGTGGACAGTAATAATATATGCGCTGATACATGTAGACCATCATGTGATTTCTGTGCGGATATTACACTGCCATTACCTAAATGTGGTAGAAATACAGACGGTACGCAAAAAGATTTTGAATGTAGCGATAATAACCCTGTAAACGTTGATGGTGTTTGTTCTGATGGATGTGCGCCATTATGTGAACCATGTACAGACATATTGCCCGAATATATAATATGTGAACCAAATGAAGCATCATGTGATGACAATAGTTCACCTGTTTGTACACTTACGTCTGGTAGTCAATCCCCGGTTATTTGGCAATCTTCCCAACTTGAAGGGGTAACTGTATGCCCAGAAGTCAGTCATCCTCATCCTAGATGTAATGATTTATGTACACCCACTTGTATACCAGCAACATGCGATGCTTGTGACGCATCTAACTCATTTTTAAGAGTTGAAAATTATGACCATCATGTTAACGGGTATCCGGTTAGTCAAATAATACAAACAAATGGTGTACCTATTCATCCAATGGAACCTTATCCAGAAGGTGGTTGGAATGCTGGAACCTCTATAACGGACATAATAGACATATCTGGTTATACGGCTACAGATTTCGCTGCTGCGCAATCGGGTACCTGTCCATTTTGTACAAAATTTGAATTGCCAAAATATGCAGAAAAAGGTACACAATTTTGGCAATTGGAATCAGATATAGATGTTGGCATATCTACATTTACTGGAGCTTATTTGTATAACCATTATCATGGTTCAGACGATGTAGCTGTAGTACAAAATGGTCAACATTTAGATTTTTGTTCTGGTTATGCAACGGACGACTGTGTATATCATTACCATGCTTATCCTTCGTGTGTCCAATCTTATGTTGGAAATTGTGGTTTAATTGGATATCTTTATGATGGTATACCGGTATTGAGCCAATGTGAACTGAATGGTTTTGAATTAGAATCTTGTTACGTTTTAAATCAAGGTGAATCAGGTACTAAAACGTCACACTATACTTATGATTCTACAGCTGGCGATTGTAATCTTGATATGGCAAATGGTTATACGTTTTCAAGTGAAGATATATCGTGGTTACAAGATAGGGGTGTAATGTTATCAATGGTTAAGAATTTTAATGGTTATGCTTATGTCATGACTAAAAATTATCCATGGATGATGCCAGGATTTTATGGTACACAATGGGGAGGTCATGGGTGTCCACAGTCTTTTACAAACGACTGGACACCACAAGATGCATGTGTTCAAGTATCGCCATTATGCGTACCACTAGTGACTAGAACACCGGGCGAATGTGATTGTTCTGTAGACGCTACATGGTGCGTAGAAACAGGGTTTGACACCGCTGTTCAATATTATAATAGGCGTCCGCCAATTGTATACAGTGTGAGATTTGTCTCGCCGTCAATTATTATCAATAATGATGTCGATTTACAAGTTATTGTCCAGGTATCAAAACCCATCGTTAAAGCGAAATCTAAATTGGTATTGAATTGGGAAAACGAAGATGATTTATATCAGTTAATGGAATATGAATATTCTAGTGAAACTACATTAGACGATGGTGTAACAAAACAATACATATATGAAATACCAGGTTCAAGTTTAACAAATACGCCGATAGATACATATAAAATGTTGACGATTAATTCATTATCGGCAGTTGAAGATGATAACGGTGAAAAAAGTTCGTTTAGTTCGCCGACAGAATTTAGATATGAAAATAGTTGTTTACCAGATTACACATTAGATTCATATGTTATAGATAGCTGTTTAGGTGCCGGCGGCGGTACCCTAACCATTTCTGAATGTAATGTGGAATGTATGCCTGGTGGTTACAAATTCGCCAATGAATCTGTTAGTAAAATATGTCGTGTAAATGACGGAACATTTGAATTTTCCGGGTGTTCTGAACGTTGTATATTGCCTAGCATGGTAAAAGGTTATGATATTTCAGGATGCGATACAACTTCGGGCGGTTTAACAGCAGATTCATGCGTACTATCATGTTTAACAGCGGATGGTTTTGTAGAGTCAACGGCTGGTATACAAAAAACTTGCCCCGGCGAAGGTCAAGTTTTTCAATTAACAGGTTGTAATGCACGATGTTTAATAGATAGTACAATACAGAATTGGGCATACGACCTTTCGGGATGTACAGCAGACGATACAGGGTTAACAGGTAACTGTGATGTTGCTTGTAATCCGAACTATGATGGTAACCCTATAGTTTCATGTACAGAATCTGGTCAACCGTGGGAATTGATAACTGGTGAATGTAAACCTCAATGTATTGCTCCTACTATACCGGGATATAATTTAGAAGCTAAAGCAACACAAGAAAAAGCTGTTTTAACATGTGCGGCTGGATATAAATTATCAGCAGCATCTAACGCGTTATTCCCAGATTATTCTTGTAATGGTGCTGGATTACCATTTGTAGTTAGTGGTTGTGACAAATCTTGCACTACTAATTTCGATGCAACAATAGACGCATCTGGATGTTTTGCAGACCCCGAAATTAGACAAGATGAATGCTTTTTAACATGTGCAACGGGATATTCGGCATGTTCGGGTACAATGTGTTCAGACCCACAGGCAATATGTCATACTTCTGGCGGCGTAATGGGACAATCAAATACATGTGTACCGTCTTGTTCTTTGCAAAATGACCCAGATTTTACGGTTAAATATGATGTATCACAATGCCCTGGGCCGATATATACCTCAGATAACTGTGATTTAACATGTGCTCAGGGGTTTTCGTCAAATGGACCGGTGGAAGTCACGTGTGACACGGCAGGTGGTGAAATACAAATTTCAAATACTTGTAGCAGCGCTTGCTCTATAGATATAGCTCCAGTAGAATATGATTTATCTAATTGCGTAATACCATCAGGAGGGGCTATTACGGAATACGAATGCCAGCCAACATGTGCTAGTGGGTTTGTTGAAGGACCAAATGGTGTAAAAGCAAGATGTTCACTGTCTACATTGAAATTTATATTCAGTGGATGTAGTAGTTCTAATTGTGACAATACCGCTTCTATTTCATGTGACGACGGTATATCGTGTACAGAAGATATATGCGACCCAAATTCTATTTTATATGATAACGCATATGCGTCTTCAACTGCCATAGGGTGTTATAATATACCTACAAACAGTTTATGTGAAGATAGTTTTGGATGTACAGATAATTTCTGTACGCCTCAGGATGCCGTCGCGGATATAAATGGGTGTACTATAACATTTGTAGATTCAAAATGCGATGACGGGGTTGGTTGTACATCTGATGTATGTTCTCCATATGACAATTCAGCCACTTCGGCGGGTTGTATATTTACAACGGACAACTCTCAGTGTAATGACAATAGTGTCTGTACAACTGATACTTGTGTTGTAGGCGTCGGTTGTCAACATGAGCCTACAGTCTGTAACGATGGTGTATATTGTACAACGGACACATGTGACCCAATACAGGGTTGTATATTCACACCTGATGATAATTTATGTATAGATGAGTGGCCTTGTACACAGGATGTATGCCACGCAACAATGGATTGTCAGCATACGCCTGACAATTCTATGTGCGAAGATGAGTATGATTGTACCATCGATGAATGTTCATTGTCGTCTAATTCGGGTGCCGACGGATGTTCACATGAGTTGGATAACAGTGTATGCGACGATGGCGTTGATTGTAGTGAAAATACCTGTGCCCCATTGAGTAGCGAAGATTCTACCGGATGTTACAATGTTTTTAACAATGTTATGTGTAATGATGGCGTTGCTTGTACGCGTGATTTTTGTTCTCCTGGCCATGCAAATTCAACGGTCGTGGGATGTGTAAATGAAAATATTTGTGGTTTTATCAATCCAACTTGTACACTTGATTTAGAAGTAGATGAGAATGGAATGGTAATTAAACCTTATGTGCCGTGTGTAGAAGGAAAAACCTTTGCATCGTGTGAAACTGTTCAAGTAACATTATCAGAACGTAAAGAAGAAATTATTAAAGCTAAAAAAGCTGAAATCGAAGATTATATTGCATTAATGTCGGCAAACCCATTCACTGTCTGTAATCCAAATCCGTGTTTGGGAGATAATTCAACATGTGATATAATAACAGATAATGAAACAAATGCGACAAGATTTAATTGTACATGCTCTACTGGTCAAAAAGGGACCCGATGTGAATTTTTGGTAGTTTCAGAAGACACGGAATCGCCTGCCAACCTTGCTTTTTATATCATATTAATAGGTTGTTCAATAATAGGTGGGTTTACTGCATTTGATTTATTGTCAACCTTTT
>Ga0315320_10000029_pt1 | contig 104239 bp, 72 predicted proteins | sample M140m21515metaG_FD_203458 | JGI IMG/M metagenome (GOLD analysis project Ga0315320, IMG submission 203458) | Ammonia-oxidizing marine archaeal communities from Monterey Bay, California, United States - M1 40m 21515 | ecosystem: Environmental > Aquatic > Marine > Coastal | place: USA: California... | reverse complement strand
TTTGCGTATTCCCGCGAACTATCACAGAAACGCAGACGTATCGTCAAACTCCCCTCGAAGTGCTCGCTTCAAACCTCTCGGCTTTGCCTTCCTGGCCACAATCGGCAAAGTTAACCACGTGGGTGCGACTCGACTCATTCGGTCACGGGGACGAACAAAACAGTTCGTTGTTATATTGCCTCGTACCGCTGGCGAGCGTTCGGGCGAATGTGGCGGGTGGTGCCTTTGCTGTTACGAATTCTAGTCACCGAGAACGCTCGGTCTAGTCGGGACTCCTTCAAATCTTCATCAATTATGCATCTTTTGCCCTGCTCAAACTGCCAGAATCCTCTGTCGATCACCCCCTCACAGGCGGGCGACATAGTGACATGTCCGGAATGTCAAACAGAAGTTTCAATTCCAAAGTTGGGAGTAATCCGGCAATTACCACTGGCCGAGGCTCCCCACGAAACTGATTCTAAGACGCACCAGCAGAGTGAGAGCGGGGTTTCCGTCGTGTTCGTCGGCTTGGGCTTGATTGCCATTGCTGGCTTCATGGTGGCCGCTTTTTGCGGGATTCGCTGGAGTTTGACCCCGAATCTGGGTACTACCGACCAACATATCGCAGAACTCCGGGCAGATTACGCCGACAAACCTTCGGCCGAGTTGATCAGGGAATATGAGCAGATGGTTGGCGATGGAATCGAGCTTGGGAAGCCGTTTACCTACAAACGAATCGCTGATGAAAAGCAGCGATGGGGCCAGATTGCTGGCATTTCCGCGGGCATCGGACTGCTGGCAGTCGTCGTCGCTTTCGGGTTTGCGGCAGTTGGTCGCAGGGCGGGCACTCGCTGACTGAGGACACTTGGGTCAAATGCGGGTTCGTCGCAATACGTAAACCACATCTTCGGTGGCGGCGTCGACCTCGATAGGATCATCCAATTCGTACGAAAAGTTGTACGTTGCAACGCTTTCCCAGCAGCCAGATGAAGCGATCAGGCGATCCATCTGTTGAGGACGATAGCTTCTCAGTACCAGCTCATCCAAAATTCGAAAGCTTCTGGTTGGGTTATGTACGTCGAATTGGATTCCGAATCGCTCGATTCGACTGCCTTTCTTCCGTTCCTTGGTCCACATGTGAGTGTTGATGGCCAAGTGTCCTCTGCGTGCTGACCATGACTCGGTTTCGCTGGGAGCAACTTCGGTGGGTGTCAGGTGGACACCTAAAAGATAGAGACCCCCGACACGAATTGCCTGCCCCATGCAATCCAAGTGTGCTCGAGCTGCCTTTTCAGTTTGCAGGTGCCGAAAGCTATTGATGGTGTTGAATGCAATGTCATATCGGTGAGGAACCCGAAAGTCCGACATGTCAGCGACAAAGGCCTCGGCATCGATCCCATGCCGCTTGAAACGTGCGTTGCAGAAGTCGACAGCTTTGGGGTTCAGGTCCAAACCTGCTACGTCGTGTCCTCGCTTCGCCAGTGAGTAAAGCAGACGACCTGTGCCACAGGCAGGTTCGAAGAACTTCTTGGGCGGACGCTGCATGTACTCGCTACCACAGCCCAGAATGAACTTGATTTCAGCAGCACAATCAGCACCAAAGACCAAGTCATAGTACTTCGGGTGATCATAGATCGATTCGTTGATGGTTTCGATTGAATAAGTCTCTGATTTTGAATTCAACTTGCGAATCGCTTTCTAGCCGGAGGATGCATACTGCAGGAAACTGCCCGCCGTGAGCATGCTTGCTTCCCAGATGGTGGAGCTTATTCCATCGAGATGCTCTAACGGACAGGCTCCAACCCGAGCGCACGCCTTAATAAGCCAATTTGCCCGATATGCGTGTGCTCATGAATCGGGCAAAACAGGATTGCTCCCAACTTATTCGGATACGCCGCGTATGGCATGTCCACTGGTTCAAGAAGCGTCTCGGGTGCTATCGCCTCCAGTTCGCTTAGTGAACGTTCGTAAACAATCCCCATCCGCTCACGCAGTTCACTGGCCGATGGTTGTCGGGAAGTATCCGACGAAGGTTTGGAACTGCGGCTGTAAGCCTTTCGAAAACGACTTGGAATCAACTCAAGATCGTCCGGGTTGCGTCCCCGAATTCGAAACATCAATAGTCCATACTGACTGACTGTCAGATGACCAACCTGCCATGCGATGTGGGTCGGCAGACCGGCTGGCATCTCGAACCAAAGCTCATTGGGTGTGTGATCCAGCAGTTCCAAGCAGTATTGTCTGGCGAATTTGATCTGCCCAATCGCAGATTCCAGCATGGTGGAGGCTGTGTCTGCGTGAGCATTGGGGTTTGGTTCTGGAGCATTCATGGTCCGGATAATATCAAAGATCACGCCTTTGTGATGCCGGGGAGGCAACCGAATAAGGCTGATTCGCCGATGACAACATGCTCGCTGGAAACAGTCGGTGCACCGTGGCACCAACGTGTTGATGCCACCAGAGCTCCGCTCCTGTCGCCCGCAGACTCCTGCTGATAACTCTGGCCACAAGCCGTAGGTAGGCATTGGGACTCAGGCAGCTTTCTGCTCCGGAAGTTGCTGCCGTCGGGATCGACGCTTGGGCCGTTCACGATAGCCCTCATCAGGATCGTGCTTCTTTTCCAGTTCATCCAATGCAATCTCGATGCGGTGTGTCAGGTCGCTGAGCGACTCACCACGTTCGGGATAGATCAAATCGCTAAAGTAATAATCGATGGTGCAAAATGGCTTTGGGATCTGTAAGCGATCCCAAGTATTGGAAAGAATCCATCGTCGTGTTGGGATGGCCAGCACGCCTACAATCGGCGTCTTGGTCTTACGAGCCAGTAGGCTGATGCCTTTGTGAGCTTTGCCCCGGGGACCCCGGGGACCATCTACCGTTAGCATGACCGGTTTTCCGCCGCGTACATACTCGACCAAAATTTGTAGAGCCGCCAAACCGCCCTTGTCCGATTTTCCGCTGCTGCCCCGTAATGGCACGTGGCCGATCAACTTCAAGCCAGGCACCACCAGTTCACCATCCTTGGATCGTGAAACCATCGTTCCAACACCCGGTTCGGCTCCCAGAACACCAGCAATCTGTACAGCGTGATATCCCGCAACCAGATGATTGATACCGTCACGATTCAGTAATTGTCGGGGATCATTGTTGTAGCGAAATCGGCAAGTGAGTCGAAGCGTTAATACAAATAACCCTGCCAGCCAGGGAGTCAGTTTTTTCATTCCAGCAGTATCCAGAGGCCGAGGCATTACCCACACTCGCGTTTCAACCATATATAGAGACAACGCTTTCTGCCGTGAACATCAAAACAGTCTGTTGCTAGCATTTGGGTTTAAAGCCGGCAAGCAAGAGTTTGCGGGCTGTTGGCTCCGAAGTCGGGCGTCGTGAGCTGCTGTGGTGAAATGTGGTTTCACGAAAAATCATCCGATAAAATGAGTATTCCTTGTTTGACAAATGAACATAGCAGCAGAGCGAATGCTCCCCTTCTTAAGGGAGATGGCCACGATATTGGCCTGGTGTTTGTCCGATTTCGCGTTTGAATACAACGCTGAAATATTCTGAGTGTTTAAATCCTGTCAGGCTCGCGATCTGAGATAAAGGCAATTTGGTCTCTCGTAGCAGCTGTTGCGCTCTTTTCATTTGGACGCTTCTGATTTCTGCCTGTGGAGAGCGTCCGACAAATTGTCTGAATCGTCGTTCAAGTGAGCTGCGTGCAATGGGAATTTCTTGAAGAATGTCGGCGACAGAGAGACCGTCGCATGCTCGTTCACGAATGATTTTTAATGCGGATACGACTTCAGAATTATCAATCGCCATCACGTCGGTGGATTGTCTTGCAGCGATTCCGAGAGGGGCAATTTTGACATGCCGTTCAATCGGTTCCTTGTTTTGCATCAACTGGTCCAGCATGCGTGCTGCTTCGTAGCCGATTCGATCAGCGGCCGGAATCACGCTCGACAGTGAAGGTTGGCAAAAGTCACAGATGACTTGATCGTTATCGACTCCGATGACGGCAACCTGATCAGGGACAGAAATTTGTGCCACACGGCAGGCTTCAAGAACATGCTGTCCTCGAAAGTCGTTACACGCCAGCACGCCGATGGGTTTGGGAAGTTCCAATAACCACTGAACCATTTTAGCTTGTTGTGCTTCCCAGCCAGTGCGTCGGGCTTGTGCCCAGTCGGAACTGTGAAAAAGGATATCGGCGTTGTGTGGACGCAAGTGATTTTGAAATCCGCGATATCGTGCCTCGGACCATTGGTGGTTTGTGAATCCACAGAAAGCAAAGCGTTTCAATCCTCGTTGAAGAAGATGCTCGGCGGCAAGTTGACCGATTGCTTCATGGTCATTCCAAATCGAGGGAAGTCCCTGATCACCATAAATGTCAGTGAGATTGACTGTCGGGATTCCGGTTTTTGAGATGAGCTCAGCCATCTCGGGGGTGGTTGATCGCGTGATGATTCCATCCCCATCCCAGGTTTCGAGCCAAGCCGGCGGTGTCACCAGCAACTCTCGCAGGTCAAGCTGGACCGACCACGGTGGATTTTCTACCAAGTATTGGCTAATACCCTCCAGCACACCGCGTCCGAAAGACATCGCGGTCTCAACGATCAAAAGCACGTGGGGTCGTTGTTGGTTGTCGCGCGACCTGATGTGAAATTTCCTGTCTTGCTTGCGGTTCACCATGGTCGGATGGTCTTAGGAGATAGACAGGGGAGATGAGCAGGATCGGGGTCTGAACAGAGCCTCGATTTGTCGAGATCGATTGTCTGGGTCTCATTCTAGACGATGATTCTCAATAAGAAGGGCTTTGGTTTGGGGGAAACCGCAGTGTTGCATATTGTCGCAGAGTTCGGTAATTGCCGATTTCCTGCCCTATAATCATCTTTTGAGTAACTTCAAAACTGGGCGGAACAATTCTCAATTGGAAGTACGCTGGTTCTCATTGGCAGTCCATCGTAGACCGGTCACAATGAAGCTCGGCTGTCCAGATTCGTGATCGACGGGAGTAACAGAGTTGGGTCTCCAGTTTTCTGCTGTAGGTTCATGCTTTACCCGCCTTCGACAGCAAGTATCCCTCCGTTGCAAGATTTACATGATGCCCTCCCTTACAAAGATGTTTTCGACTCATCGATTGATCGTGGTCCTTTTGGTTGGGCTGGTTTCCGTGACGAGTCGGCCGTGTTTCGCGCAGGATGGCGGGTCGAAGCAGGCGGTTGATTTTTCCAAGCAAATCCAACCTATTCTCGCGAAACGCTGTTTCGCCTGTCACGGTCCCGATGAAGCCGAGGGTGGACTTCGGTTCACAAGCCAGAAGGAGGCCTTTGCTGAGGCGGATTCTGGTGAGCATGCTATCGTTGCGGGAGATGTAGATGCGAGCGTTTTGTTGGCTCGAGTGACATCTCAAATAGAAGACGAGCAGATGCCGCCGGAGGGTAAGCGGCTGTCACCAGAGGAAGTGGACTTGTTGAAGCGTTGGATTCAGCAGGGTGCGAAATGGCAGCAGCACTGGGCCTTTAAACCGATGCAGAATCCTGAGCCACCCACGGTAGAGGATGCCCAATGGAACAAGAATCCGATTGATAAGTTCGTTTATTCAGCGGTTGCCAATGCTGGTTTGAAACCCAATCCGATGGCTGATCGCTCGGATCTGATTCGCCGCGCCTATTTCGATCTGACAGGATTGCCACCTTCTGCAGAAGAAGTGAAACAGTTTGTTGAGGATCCAGATCCCAAGGCGTTCGAGAAAGTGGTTGACCGCTTGCTCGAATCATCGCACTACGGCGAACGCTGGGGACGCCATTGGTTGGATCTGGTTCGCTTTGCTGAAACTAATTCCTATGAACGTGATGGTGCCAAACCAAATGCTTGGAAGTATCGCGACTACGTCATCAAGTCGTTCAATGACGACAAGCCATATGATCAATTCCTCACCGAACAGTTGGCTGGAGATGAACTGGATGAAGTGACGACAGAATCATTGACTGCCACGGGATACTACCGGCTTGGTATTTGGGATGATGAGCCAGCAGACCCGCTGCTGGCGCGTTTTGACGACATGGACGACATCATCATGACGACTGGGCAGGCAATGCTCGGTTTGACTTTGAACTGTGCACGGTGTCACGATCACAAGATTGATCCGATTTCACAAAAGGACTACTACAGCTTCCTCGCGATGATGGGAGATGTGACACGCTGGGGCCACCGAGGTGATCAGCGTTCCAATAACCAGATTGACGTCTCGTCTGAGGAACTGAATCAAAAATATCGCGACAACGACGAAACCAAACGCCGCCTCGAAACAGAAATACGGAAAGTCGAGCAGTCAGGCATTGTCAAAATGTCAGCCCCGGATCAGCGGGCTACCGAGGGACCCAAGCGGGACCGAAACCGCGTTTTGAAAGAGAAACTGAAAGACAATCTGAGCGAAGATGATTGGAAAAAGTATAAGGAGTTGCAAAAGCAACTGGCTGATACTCTCCGAGAGGGCAAGGCTCTGCCTCAACGGGAGATGGTGATGGGCTTGGCGAAGTGTACGCCGAAGCCCGAGCAGACCTTTGTTCTGTTTCGTGGCAATCCACACTCACCTGCGGATCCTGTTGAACCAGACTTTCCAGGCATCTTCGAGACTCCTGCACCGGATGCATCTGTCTTTAAAGGTAATGAGAAGAGCGCGGGTCGTCGTCGAGTGTTGGCAGACTGGATCACGAGCGATGAGAACCGTTTGACGGCCAGAGTGATGGCCAACCGTGTCTGGCAGTTCCACTTTGGACGTGGCATCGTGCGAAGTAGCAACAACTTTGGAAAACTGGGGGTTCCACCGACACACCCTGTCCTGCTGGACTGGCTTGCTCAGCAGTTGATTGCCGGTGATTGGAAGCTCAAAGATTTTCATCGCCTGATCATGTCAAGTCGTGCCTATCAGATGTCATCTGCCGGACAACCAGATGGCTTGAAGTCAGATCCCGGTAACGATTCGCTGTGGCGTTTTGATCCACGTCGCCTGAGTGCAGAAGAGGTGCGTGATACCATCTTGGCCATTAATGGTTCGCTGAATCGTCAGACATACGGACCAAGTTTCTATCCATCGCTATCCCGTGAGGTTCTTGCTGGTCAATCACGACCTGGTGCTGGTTGGGGTAACTCATCTGAGCAGGAAAGAAATCGAAGGTCAGTCTACATTCATGTGAAGCGATCTTTGTTGACACCGATGCTGACCGCCTTTGATTTCCCCGATCCTGACCTGACCTGTGAAGACAGGTTTGTCACGTTGCAACCGGGCCAAGCACTGGCTTTGCTCAACAGCAAGTTTGTTCATGAGCAAGCAAAACGGTTGACCAACTCGGTTGGTGGCGCTGATCTTGATAACAACGCATTTGTTCGGCGCGTGATCGCCAATGTGTTGTCGCGAGAGGCTACGGAAGCTGAAGTTGCCAGCGGCAATGAATTGATCACAACGTTGGAAACGACCGACAAATTATCACGGCAACGTGCTGTCGAATTGTATTGTTTGACTGTGATGAATTGGAATGAATTCCTCTTCATCGATTAGCCGCCCCGTAAATGTCAGAACACAACAGCCTGACACTATCCAAACTATTGCTCTCCTTGACAGCTGAAAAATAAAACGAGAACGATCATGGCAAACCAAAAGAAACGTACCGGAGATTTTTGCGGACGAACCCGTCGTGAATTTCTTTGGCAAACAGGCGGCGGATTTGGCGCCGCTGCAATGACGTCGATGCTCTCAAAAGACGGATTCTTTGATGGTTCCGCTAATGCGGCTGACGGCGTTTACGCCAATCCACTTGCCGCCAAGCCGCCACATTTTGCTCCCAAAGCAAAGTCGGTGATTTTCCTGTTCATGTATGGTGGACCCAGCCACATCGATACCTTTGATCAGAAACCAGCTATGAAGGGCATGGATGGAAAAACGGTCGATGTAAAGACGTTCGGCCGCGGTGGACACCGAACCGGTGGGCGCATTGTTGAGCCGAGATGGGAATTCGACAACTACGGTGAGTGTGGAAAGTCAGTCAGTACTTTGTTTCCAAACGTTGCGAAGCATGTGGATGACATTGCGTTCCTTCACTCCATGACGGCTGACTCACCGATACATGGTTCAGCCATGTTGATGATGAACAGTGGAAAGGTGCTGTCCGGCAGTCCTGCTCTCGGTTCCTGGGTGAATTATGGATTGGGCAGTGTGAATGAGAACCTACCCGGATTCGTTGTGATGTTGGATCCTTCCGGAGGCCCGATTAGTGGGGCGAAGAACTGGAGCAGCGGATACATGCCGGCTACGTATCAAGGCACCGTCTTCCGAAGCAAAGGAGCGCCAATTCTTGACTTGGCTCGACCCGACGATATGAGCGCGGATGTGCAACGACGTTTGCTCGATTCGATTCAGAATGCTAATGCACAACACTTGGCACAGCGTCAGGGCAACAGTGATTTGGCTTCTCGCATTGCCAGTTACGAGTTGGCCTACAAGATGCAGAGTACTGCACCCGAAGCGGTCGATTTGGCTACAGAGGATGCTGCAACTCTCGAAATGTACGGGATCAACAATGACCGAACCCGTGACTTTGGTACCCGCTGTCTGATGGCTCGACGTCTTGTGCAACGCGGCGTCCGGTTCATTCAGTTGTACAGCGGTGGGTCACACAATGATGCCAACTGGGACGCACATGGTGACTTGGAAGTTAACCACAATAAACACGCAGGAAACACGGATCTTCCCATCGCTGCACTTCTGGCTGATCTGAAGCAGCAGGGCATGTTGGACGAAACACTCGTCGTTTGGGGAGGTGAGTTCGGTCGGCAGCCCACAGCAGAATACGCCAAGGGAACCGGACGCGATCACAATTCCTATGGCTTTACCATGTGGATGGCCGGAGGCGGGATCAAAGGCGGGATGAGCTACGGCACAACCGATGAATTGGGTTCACGAGCTGTCGAGAATCCGCTGCATGTAAAAAATCTGCATGCCACAGTGCTTCATCAGATGGGACTGGATCCTAATCATTTGTCGTTCTTCTACAGCGGTCTGGATCAAAAACTGGTTGGGGTCGAGGAAGTTCAGCCAATTCACGACATCATTGCCTAAGTGGTCTTACTGGAATCTAACCACAGGCAGTGCACCTTTTTGGTTTGTTCTGAACTATTGTGAAGATCGCTATGTCTCGTTTATCGTTGACTGTCTGTTTGTTGATGGCCGCGGGCGCGATCGCAAACGCGGTTGCTGCTGAACCGACCGCCACTGACTATTGCCTGCGTTTGCAGCAGGAAATCCACGGCAAGAAGCACGGATTTCTAGCCGGCAATCTGACTTATTACGTGGGTGGTTTTCACGCCAGTTGGAATCTTCGTGAGCACGAAACGATTGGATTGACTCATCCTTTCTCTCACGATCTACGGAGTCGCGGGGTTGGTCTTGCTGAGAGTGGAGCCAGTGGGCATGAGAATACCGGGCGCGGAAATGATTTCTCAGGCTGGGAATTCTATAAAGATACTCGAGTGATGTATGGCACCGTGATTGTTGGCGACAAAGTTTACCGCCACCCGGTGCCTGATCGAATGTATTGGCGACCAGACCGCATGGTTTGCGAGTATGAGCTTGATGGTATTCGGTTGCATGAAGAGAAATTCATTGCCGGTAATGATGCAGCATGTTCTGTGATCACATCTTCACAGCCTGTGACGCTGCGAATCGCGGGACAGAGTTATTTTGGTCGACACAGCCTGACGAGCACCGCGTCGATCGATTTTGACGTATCGCGGAACACGATTCACATCACAGAAGGTGGTGAGACAAAGTGCAAACCGGAAACTGACCGCTCGGAACAGACTGCACCCATCATGTATCAGGGGATGAGCACTGTCTTGACAGCTTCTCAGAGGCTCGACGACACGCATCAATTTACTGATGGCCCTCATGGTGAAAAGCAATACTCGTTTGATCTCAAGTGCGATCAGGCCGGGGTAACGCTGGTCTGGGTCATGCATGATGAATACGAGGTGGCAGCCAGAAATGCCCAGGCGGTTGTGAACGCGGCCAACGACTGGAAGACCGGCAAGACACAGGAACTGAACCGCCAACTCAATCAGGAGATCCCGTGGTTTCGTTGTTCAGACCCTAAGTTTGAGGAAATCTATTACTATCTTTGGTCGCTCTATCTGATGTACTACATCGATGTGCAAAGTGGTTGGGAGATGGAACCTCACACTCAGACCGCGGTAAATAATTTTCTTGGCATGCATCGCTATGATGCGACTTTTCAAATAAAAGTAGGGGCATGGACCGGAAGCAAGAAGAAGTATGCCTACGGCAACGTCCTGACGTGGAAGCAGCTGTTTGCGAGTGGAAACTATCGCAAGTCACGCAATGGTATGGTCGCCTTTGCTGATAACAAAGGCACAACTTGGCATTCCGGTGTGTATGGACTTGAGCATTCAGAACATGTTCTTGGTGCATGGCAGATCTATCAGCACACAGGGGATGTTGGGTTTATTCGTGAGTGCTATCAGGACTATTTTCGGGAAGTTTTTTGGGATGGAATACCCTCGTTCTTCGGGAACCATTTTGCTGTCAGCGAAATATTGTGTGAGATGGCCCGCTTGGTCGGTTCTCCGAAGGATGTCGCCCACTGGCAACAATCCGTTCGGAGTTCACCTGAAGATCTGAAAACCTATTTCGAACAACGTTGGGAAGCAAACGGGCACAGGCATTTCTTTGCGGGACCTCGGAGTGGGATGCTGATGACGACTGGTTTGTGGCACCTGCGCTCAAAGTATTTTCCGAGGGATTATGCGGAGAAGACAGTCAACTCATGGGCCTTGGATTCGAATGATGGTTTTCAAGGAAAAATCTTTCCGAGGGCGATGTCCGGGCAGGCAATGAAGAAGTTTGCAACTGCTGTTGATCACTCTTTTGGCTACACGCCTGACACTGCTTACTTCACTCTGGATGGGATGTTTCGGCAGGGGCTCGCCGATCCCGCGTGGCGACTGACATTGAATCATTTGGAGAACTACAATTTTCATCCAGAGTGGAAAGTACCCGTTGCACCGGAAGCTTACACACGCTCGGGTGAATTGTTTGGCGATCAGTACTCCAACTTCAATGCTGGTAAAATTCTTCTGTTTCTAGAGGGCTTGGCTGGGTTGGATTATTCTCTGCCTGAGAATCGACTGACGGTAAGAGATACGATGCCGACCGATTGGGATTGGATGGAATTTCGTCTGCCGATGGAATTACCGTCAAGAAAAAATCCACAACAGCTGCAGAAGCACTGGCCCACGATTCGTTTCGACAGAACACGACGCGGTGGTGAAGTGACGAAAACAGTTCGCGTCACCGATTGCCCTCTTGGAATCACGATCGAACCGTGGAGCGAGGGAAAGCAGGTTGCCGGTGTAACAACACAGCCTGCTGATGGACTTGATCCCATTGATTCAAAAATTCCCGATTACAAGACCTATCGCTTTGAGGATGGAAGTTCGGCGCAAGTTGAATTGCGTTTGCTTTCACCTTGAACCGACATGTTCGCGACACTACGGACCATGCATGAGAAACCTCGCTAAAACGCTAGTCGTGTTGCTTACTGTTGGTGTGGTCGTACAGCATGTACCCGCGGACGAAGTGCCCAATGTGCTGTTCATTGCAGTGGATGATTTGCGTGATTGGGTTGGCCATCTTGATGGCAATCAGCAGGCAAAGACACCAAATTTGGATCGACTCGCTCAACGCGGCGTTTCATTCAGCCACGCTCATTGTGCTGCACCGCTGTGTAATCCATCTCGTATCAGTCTGTTGACGGGAGTCGCTCCGGCTAACTCCGGTGTTTATGGGAATGGCGAGAAACTTCGAGACAAACTGCCGAATGTGATCACGCTGATGCAACACTTTCGTAATTCAGGTTACGTCGTGCGTGGGAGTGGGAAAATATTTCACGGGCGGAACGCCTACGATAAAGAATCATGGGATGATTATTTCGTTCCTGCTCAGGCAAAGGCAAAGGCAAAGGCAAACTCACAACGCGACGGGAGTCTGCCAAAGACAGCTTGGACTCCTTGGGGAGAAGTTGAACTTAGTGACGAAGAAATGTTCGATGGCAAGGTCGCCAGTTGGGCAGTTTCAGAATTGGAAAAGTCACACGACAAACCTTTCTTTCTAGCTTGCGGGTTTACCAAGCCTCATTTGCCATGGATTGTTCCGCGGAAGTACTTCGGTATGTATCCGCTCGATGGTATCACGCTTCCTCCGACTGTGGATGGCGATCTGACTGATGTTCCAGCATTCGGGAAGCGACTTGCACGCGAAGTTTATGATCCTTCCGGCGAGAAGAACTTTGCCCCGTCCGGCGGGGATCATGCCAATATCATCGCAAATGGGCAATGGCGCAACGCTGTTCAGGCATACCTTGCGACCATTAGCTTTGCTGATGCCCAAATCGGGCGAGTCTTGGACGCACTGGAAAAAAGCAGGCATGCTGACAACACGATCACCGTGCTGTGGGGAGATCACGGATGGCATCTGGGTGAGAAGGAGCATTGGAGAAAGCATGCATTGTGGAATGTTTCCACGCGAACGCCGCTCATCTTTGCAGAGCCTTTCAACTCAGAAGCTCCGCGTGGCATCGTCAAAGATCAAGTTTGTGAACACCCAGTTAGCCTGATCGATATTTACCCGACTCTGATCGATCTTTGTGGCTTACCAAAGCGGGACGGACTGAATGGTCATAGTCTTCAAAGTCTTTTAAAGAATCCCGGGCAGCAATGGGATCATCCCGTCGTGATGACATTTGGCTTCAATAATCATGCCATTCAGACCCAGCGTTGGCGGTACATCCGCTATGCGGACGGTGGGGAAGAATTGTATGACCATCATAATGATCCCAACGAGTGGGTGAATTTGTCCTCAAGTTCACAATGCAAAGCTATAATCCTCAATCTGAAGACCCATCTTCCAGCGAGAAATATGCGATGAGAAACAGTCGAACGGCGAAGATACTTTTGCTGGTTGTCACGCTATCCATGCTTGTCTGCATTGAAGTGCGGGCGGAAAAAAGACCCAATATCGTCTTCTTTTTGGTTGATGATCTTGGGCAACGCGATGTGGCATGCTACGGCAGTCAGTTCTATGAGACTCCGTCAATCGATGCGCTTGCGAAAGACGGCCTTCTGTTTGAAAACGCCTACGCAACATGTCATGTTTGTTCGCCAAGTCGGGCAAGCATTTTGACTGGGAAGTATCCGGCTCGCACCAATTTGACGGAGTGGTTGGGGGGACGCCCTGAGCGGGCTTATGAAAAACTGCATCACGCTGAAAAACTGACAAGTTTACCCGACGAGGAACAAACACTCGCTGAGACATTGCACAAGCATGGTTACGCAACCGCAAACTACGGCAAAGCTCATCTGAGCAAAGATCCCACGACTTACGGGTTTGATGAAGCGATCACAGGGTGGGTCCGATCGTATTATCACCCGTTTTCGCCGACGTATGAGAAGACGTTGGCTGCAGAAGAAGGCGATTACTTCACTGATAAGTTGACCGATGCGGCGATTGATTTTATTGAACGAAACAAAGACAAACCATTCTTTGTGCACTTGGAACACTTTTCCGTTCATGATCCGATTCAAGGTCGCAAGGATCTGGTTCACAAGTACCAAAAGAAATTGGCAACGATGCCTCCACAGGAAGGTCCGGATTACATTCTGGAAGTTAACCCCGATGGGCCGGCGATCTCAAGCCAGAAACTAAAGGCTCTCGAAAAATTTGACGATGGCGAATCACATCAGAATGAGCGTGTCTGGTGGGTGAAGCAAAAGCAGGACAACATTGAATTCGCTGGGATGGTTGAGGCAACGGATGAAAGCCTCGGGCGAATTCGAGCGAAACTAAAGGAACTCGGGCTGGAAGAGAACACGATCATTGTGTTCACTGCTGACAATGGAGGTATGGCAGCATCCAACCAGTATCGCGGAATCAATTCCCCACCTGAGATGTTGGATTCACGATTCGCAAGCTCTAACCTGCCGCTTCGTGGTGCGAAGGGTTGGAATTACGAAGGTGGAATTCGAGTGCCTCTGATTGTGCATTGGCCGGGAAAAACCAAACCCAATTCAACCTCGCAAGCGATTGTCACGGGAACAGATTTTTACCCCACCCTGCTTGAAATGTTGGAGCTGCCTGCATTGCCTGATCAGCATCAAGATGGCCGGAGTTTTGTTCCCGCGTTAAAAGCACAAGACTACGATCGAGGAGCGATTTACTGGCATTTTCCCCACTACAGTAATCATGGTTTTCAAAGTCCGGGTGGAGCAATTCGTGTCGGGCGATACAAGTTGCTTGAATACTACGAAAATGGAACCTTGCAGCTATTTGACCTCGAAAACGATATCGGGGAACGCAACGACTTGGTGGAATCACATCCAGAAATTGCAGCGAGGTTGAAGAAAATGCTCCATGACTGGCGTGATGAGGTTGACGCAAAAATGCCGTATCCCAAGACTGCCACTTCGAAGCCAGCACCGGGGGCTCGGGTTGCCAAACCTAAAAATGTTTCAGATGTTCCCAACAAACGTTTGCCAGCTGATGTTGAGAAATTCGCACCGGGATGGAAGGTTAAAAACTGGGGCGGTCCAGCGCTGAAACCTGGTCTGCGGCAGAACTGGCAGGGGCGAAGCAATGTCCTGCTGACACATCCTCAAAGCAAGGACGTTTCCTGCATTTTGTCTCGTAGCGTTGAAGTCCCTGCTGGGAAAAAGACGATCCTCCGGTTCGCAGTCAACAATCATCCAAAAGGTGATTGGATATTGGTTGTCCGAGTTGATGGCGAGGATGTCCTGAATGAATCCATCGATGGTTCCAGCTGGCAGGAGTTTAGTTTTGATCTAACCAAGTACGCGGGGACAACGATCAACCTTGAATTAGAAAACCGAGCCAGCGGCTGGTCGTTTGAGGCAGCTTACTGGCACCAAATTGAGCTGGTAAGCAAGTGAATTGCGAGGCCGGTGTAAAGTGTTTGGCGATCGGCGGAGGGTGTGTTGCGCTGAACCGTACGTTGATGAAAGCGGGCAGCGATCACCGCAGTGCGTAAGCCGGTTGTTGGCACATTCATCCAGTGTATCCACTGAAGTGGACTGATGTGCTGCCACCAGCTCGGGGTAACGGGCGTGCGATTGGTGAAAACTGTAGGATCAAGACCCAAGGAACTTGGGTTGACGTCCACGATGGCCGAACCTTTGAAGCTTGCCCTAGATGGGATTTGCGACAAGGGTGTTGATGTATTCTTCCAGGTTGGTGAAGCCATCGGAATCCCTGTCCTCGTTTCTGTCCTCAGCGTCATTTGGGTTTAAGCCGTTTGCTGTTTCCCAATCATCAGCCATGCCATCTTTGTCACGATCGACGGGAGCAGGTACCGAATTCAGGCGTGGCCATCCACCGACTTCATCTTGAGAATCAGGGATTTTCCCCGTGCCCGTTTTCACTTCATTGACGATGCGTTGATCATATGCATCCCGACTTTTAGAAACGCCGGCATTTTTAAAACTTTGTGATACGCAATTTGGGCTGTATCTGTCGCAGGCTTATCATCACCAGCAACCAGCTCACCGGGCAATTCCCAGTTAGCTTGGCTTGTGCTCAGGTACTTTTCACCGTCTTGCACAAATTGAATTGCTGAATAATTGTCATCTGTCTAACCCTAGTTCCAGATAAAGACATTGCCTGATGTAAACCCAGTTGGGCGTGGTCCTTTACCCGGTTTCGCTTTTATTCTCATTGGTAAATCACGTGTCCTGGTATCCGGTCCATTTTTGTAATAATTATTAATCACATTGCGTTGGCCACTTCCAAGGTTCGTCGTACCACCTGCGTTGTAAATTAGATTATTACGAAAATCGATAACCATATCTGCAGGCGTATCATGACTACCGCCCATGCTTGGATGACGGTTATGTGTCGAGTGAAGCAAGTTATGGTGAATGCTTATGTTTTTGTCGTTTCCCTGTAGGATCCAAGCTTTGAATGCGGCATCTTTTCATAGTGAATGGAGTCGTGAAGCGTCTCTCCATAAATGGACCATTGCAAAGTGAAATTGCCTCCCTTGCGGTTATCGTGAATGGCATCAATGCCCCATCCCGCAGAAATATGATCAAAAATAACATCAGAAATGTTTGAACTTGTGATGCAATCAGCACCACTGGACGAGCCTTTGTTTTGATCGCCTAGCCTAGGCCGGATGTATCTCATGGTGACATCATTTACCTCCGACAATTCAAGGCCGTAGTCCTTGATGCAGATACCATCACCTGGTGCCGTTTGTCGGGCGATGGTTAGATATGAATCTTCAATCTTGATGTCATCTTTGAGCTCGATTGTGCCTGATACCGAAAACACAATGGTACTTGGGCCATTCATGTTCTCGATTCCATATCGCAGTGGACCCTCACCGTCGTCGTCTAAATTGGTGACGAGATAGACATCGCCTCCTCGGCCACCTTTGGCAAATCTGCCATATCCCTCGGCGCCAGAAAACGCGATCGTGTCTTGCGCCCCGGTGATACCCGTCGCAACAAACAATGGGAGGAGCAATGGTGCAATGCGTTGGATGCTCATCCTTAAATTCTCTGGTTCGGCTTGGTTACTAAGCTCATTAGGATGGTTTTTGGCAGATTTTTCTATTAGCCATTCGAAGGTGATTTCCGCACCATTGAAAAATGCTAACAGTTACAGCGATCGAAAACTCCATGAAAAAAGCCGCTGATCGTTATTGATCAGCGGCTTTCGCTTATTGAGTGGAGGATCGAGGACACCAGTAGAACTTTTCGTTGCAGAGGTCAGCAGGTTTGAGCCGTCGATTCTTGGACTTCTGTCAAGTTTTGCACGACCTCTTCCGAATTGAGTCGGACTCAATGTGAACGTGATCATACTCGGTCTTGAAGGAGCGAATCAGCACGCAATTGGCTAGCGGCAACACCAATTTGTCTTCAAAGGTTGTTAACCGAAACCTCGTTGGTTCGAGACTTTTTCGCGTCCCCGATCCGAACTCTATGCGAACATCGGGGCTTGATCAGGTAGGTGCCTAGCGGCGCGATACGCAACCACATTCACAGCTATCGATCCTCTTCGTCGCGACGTGTTCTGGGTCGTGGCTTCCTTCTTATCTTGCGCAATTGGGCATTCTGCTTCAGTCTCGGGATTGGTCATCACTAGCAACAACACAGGGGGCGATTATCTCCCTTTTGGTGCCGAAGTTCGCCCCCTCACGACCACACCGAGCTTGCGGCACCGTCAGCATCGGCAAACGCGGGCGGAATTGGTTCGGTTCCTGGGTGTCAGCTGGGCAAGGGTGACCCAGATTCTCAACCGATTGAAAGTGACCGACGATGGCCCGCGGAATGGCACGCAATGTCCGCACAGGATCCGAAGAAAAGCGGCCACCAAGCGAAGCCGAATGATCCTGCGTCGGTGTCGTCGACCTGAGCACGTAACAACGAGCGTGAGCTCGTGCAGAACGCAATCGATTCGCGTCATCAGTTTGACAGAAACCTTCGGAGCGCGCTATTTAAGCATCATGCCGTTTTATATGCGCTCATTGCCTGCTAAGGCTTAATGCCACTTCCTTTGAGACCGGCGAGGTAGGCGATGAGATCGCGGAGTTCCTGGCGAGTCAGTGAGTTCGTGAAGCCCGATGGCATGGCGGTGCCTTTGTTGACGCGTTCTTCAATGGTCTCAGTGGGGATGTGGCGAACCTTGCCTGTCGCGAGGTCGCGCAGGCCAACCGTACCGTTGTTTTCTGAGGTCAGATAGCCGGAGAGTGCTCGACCATCGTCGGTGAGGACTGTAGTCATTTCGAAGCCCTCTTTGATCTGACGCTTTGGCCAGATGACTGATTCGACAATCAATTCCAGTTGCAGGCCGGCTGCGACGGAGGTCAGGTCAGGTCCTTTCGGGAACGAGTCGACGGCTTTGGTGACACCTTGCACTTGATGACACGCCGTGCAATTGGTGAGGGACGACAGAAAGACTCTTTTGCCGGCGGCTGTGTCGCCAGACTTACGAACTTCCTCAACCAGTGATCGCACCAGCGAGGCGTCATACGTGACGGCCTGGCCCTGCTCGATCCCCATCCGTCCCTTCAAGGCGTTGACCAGGTCCACATTATCGTGACCGGCCGCACTAAGCCAGCGGCTGATCAGTTTGGCGTCGTCGGTCGAAATATCCGCCGGCTTCAAGGCAACCGCCAGTGCTTCGGCACCACCGCGGCGATTCATAATCGTGGCGAGTGCCGGGCCGTAAGATTCGGCGTTTTCGAGATCCCCGACAAGTTTCAGTCCCGCGACCGCTGCCCGATTTATGTCCTGACGGGCAACGGATTCCAGTGCGGCGAGGTAAATCGGAGAGCTGTGCGTGCCGCGGATTAGCGGCTGGAATCTCTTTGTGGCTGTCTCCGGTGAAAGTTCAGAAAGTGATCTAATGGCTGCCGCCCGAATCTGATCTTCCTGGTTGCTATCAACAATTGGCTCCAATAGCGGAATCAGCTGATGTTGATTCCAAAGGCCGGCAAGACGAGCGGCTGAGGCGCGCGAGCTGGCGTCTTGATTCTCCAGCAGTGCCACCAATTCTCTGTGAACGCTACCCGAAGGCACGAGACGGCGGCTGGCTGCGATTTCCGGAAGTGATTGGAGGAGCTGGGAATCTTCCTGGGCGTGGCGGAAAACGGTTTGAAGGTCGCTGGCGGTTCCGACACGCGCGAGCAGGTATAAGAGTTGGCGACGCCCCTCTGCGGAGACTGTGTTGGACAGGAGCAAATTGCGGACTTGGCCGGCGACGTCCTTGCCTCCATACGCTCGCAGCATATATACCAGGCCTGCCGGATCATTGAGATTCAGGTGTCCCTGACTTAACGCGGGTTGCCATTTCGGAGCCAGAGCGTGGACGGTTTGCGTGAGCGCGAAGTTGGTGAATCGGTCCATGGGGTGACTGGCGGCTTTCGCTGCGACGACCATTGAGTTCGCAGAATGGATATCGCTGCAGGCAACAACCGCTTCCAACCGAACGCGGGGACTTTTGTCAGTCACGCTACGGTCGAGCAACTTGAGCGAAGAGTCCAGGCGATCGTGCCAGCGACCAGCGACTCGCGTTGCATACGCGCGGGCGCGGTAGTCTTTTGCGATCAGCATGCGTTCCAACAACGGTCGATTCACAACCTCGTGTGATTCATACACGCCGATCGCTTCGTACAAATGATGTTCAAGGTTCGGATCACTTTGATCAAGGTTGTCGACCCAATTGGTGATCGCTGGGATGGCTTCATTCTTCGCCATGTCCGAAAGACGTCGTTTGGCTTGATAGCGGACGTATCGCCATTGTCCCTTGAGTTGTTCGCACAATTCCGCAGCAGTCATCTTCGACAGACCTGGCGCGTGAGCCAGCGGACGGTTCTTTGCTGTCACTCGCCAGATGCGACCGTGTGTTTTATCGCGGTCGGGGTGTCGGAACGACGCTTGATAGTGCCCGATGATCGGATTGAACCAGTCTGCGATGTAGATTGCGCCATCGGGGCCGATGCGAATATCGACGGGACGAAACGCGTTGTGCGATGACGTTAGCAGGTTGGGCTGAAGTGACAGTCGATGTCCGGAGCCATCGACCGTCCTCTTGAAACGGTTGACGTCACGAGCGAAGTAACCGGCAATCAATATTTCGCCCTGAATGTCGTCGGGCAGGTGCGGCGACTCGGCAAATTCCATGATCATCGACTTGATCCGGGTCTGCCCGATCGTCATTTCGCGGCCCCAATAGCTGGCGATGCGTTCCGTACTCACCATGCCCGGGAGCAACTCGAATACGCCTTGACCATTGCCCTTAACAAACGGCTCGCCCCAGTTTCCGAAGGCGATTCCCCATGGATTGCCGTCTCCACCGGACCGGCGGAATCCGTCAAGCTGCAGCCGCCGAGGTCGCAATCGCCAGGAACCATGTTCGTCCAAACGTCGGATTCCCCAAGGTGTTTCGACTCGTGAGAACGAATGCAGACCCTGACAAAAAAACAACTCGCCGCCCGGGCTCCAGGTGAGCGAGTTGATGTTTTGATGCGTATCGCCGGTTCCGAAACCGGAAAGCAGTACGCGGCGCGAGTCGGCTTTGTCGTCACCATCGGCATCGACCAAATGCAGCAGGTCGTTTCCCTGACCGATGTACGCCCCGCCGTGTCCCAATGCAAAGCCCGTGGGCATGTTCAATCCATCGGCGAAGACGGTGGTTTTGTCAGCGCGACCGTCGCCGTTGGTGTCGGTGAGGATCAGCAATTTGTCGTCTGGTTTATCGGCAGGTTTCACTTGCGGATACGCCCACGTGCAGAGGACCCACAGTCGGCCGGCAGGATCCCACGACATACAGACCGGATTGGCCACGCCATCGGTTTCGTCCGCAAACAGGTTTGCCTCGTAGCCATCCGCCAAAGTAAACGACTTCAATTCGGCGTTGACAGAGTTATCGGCTTCCGGTTTGGAGACAGACAAAGGATTCTGCGCGAGCGCATGGGATGTCAACCAAACAACAAGCGTCATGTGGAGGAGATATTTTGTCATTGGGTCAATCAGCGAAGCATCTACGAAATGATTGGGGCGATAACGCGTGCGGGTTCGACGCCCGTAAGTTTGACGTCAAGGCCGTTAATGTTGTACCTGAGCTGTTCGTGATCTATGCCCAGCAGGTGCAGGATCGTTGCATGCAGATCATGGATCGAGACCTTATCGACGACAGCGTTCAGGCCGAGTTCATCGGTTTCACCATAACTGACGCCGCCTTTAATACCACCCCCGGCGAACCACGTTGTAAAAGCGTTCGGATTGTGGTCGCGTCCGGGTTTGGATTCGACCTGCGCGATCGGAAGTCGTCCAAACTCACCCCCACAGACGACCAGCGTCTCTTCCAGCAGGCCGCGTTGCTTTAGATCTGTCAACAACGCGGCAATTGGCTGGTCCACTTCGCCGGCAAAGCCACGATGATTGCCTTCGATATCGACATGTCCGTCCCAGCTTTTCTGGTTCTCTGTGCCTCCACTGTAAAGTTGTACGAAACGAACGCCGGATTCGACCATTCGTCGGGCGGTCAGACACTGTCGGCCGAAGTGAGCACAACGCTTATCGTCAAGACCATACATATCGCGCGTTGACGGCGACTCAGGGTTGAGATCGAAGACCTTGGGAGCCGCAGTTTGCATTCGATAGGCAAGTTCGAAGCTTCGAATGCGTGCTTCCAACTCGGTGTTCGCCGCGCGGGACTTCTGATGTTCGCGGTTAAGCGCGTTGATAAAATCCAATTGTCGACGTTGTTGACGATCAGAGAGGTTCGCAAGACGACTCAGATCATTGATTGGCTGACCGCTATTGTTGAGTGCTGTTCCCTGGAACGAGCCGGGAAGAAATCCCGCGCCCCAGTTCTGAGCCTGTCCTTTGGGAAGCCCGCGGCCCTTGGGGTCCGTCATCACGACGAAAGACGGCAGGTTATCGTTCTCGCTACCCATGCCGTAGGTGACCCACGAGCCAACACACGGATAACCCATGCGACTGACTCCGGTGTTCAACGTAAACAGAGCAGGCGAATGATTGTTGGACTTACCGTGGCATGAATGCACGAACGCCATATCATCGACGTGTTGGGCCATATTCGGAAAGATATCGGAAGCCCATTTTCCACACTCGCCAAATTGTTTGAAGCTGAACGGCGACTGCATGATCGCGCCGACTTTCTGCGGAAAGAACCCGACTTCATTATCGAACCCTTCCAGCTTCTTGCCGTTAGATCTTGCCAGCTGAGGCTTGTAATCCCAGGTGTCGACATGGCTTTGGCCGCCATTCATCACCAACCAGATCACTGACTTAGCACGAGTGGTGACCTGTGGATTCGGCGGCGCTGCCTTCGCGAGGTGGGAAGAGCAAAGCGAACTGAATGCCAGGGCACCCAGTCCGTAGCCGCCAAGACTGATCATGTCGCGTCGCGAAGTTTGCGGTATTGAGTTCATGATTTCTGCTGCCAATCGCCAGTCATAGACTTCCGAGACTATTTCAGGATTTGAGAGAATGTCGAACTGCTATCTGAGAATCGTGTTGCGGAAACGTCCAGGGCATTCAGCAGTGTCAAATATAAATTGGACAGAGGCGGCGTGTTGTCGTTGAGTTGGTGAAACGTTCCGTGCTTGAGGCCGAGGTTCTCTCCGCCCACAAGCATCAGCGGATAATCTGTGTTCACGTGTGTTTGGCTGTTGCTGCTTCCGTACATCACGATTGTGTTGTCAAGCATGCTGCCGCCGGGTTCGGGGGTGTCGGCCAGTTTCTGAACGAATTCCGCCAACAGATCGCCCTGGAATTTATCGTACTTTCCCAGCGGGACGGATTGTGCCGCACCCGCGGCCGCATTGTGGGCCAGTAGGTGGTGAGTTCCACCGAGACCCATTTGGATCGGGACGTTGTCCCACGCACTGCTGTTCATGCTCTGCAACATGTACGTCGCGTAACGCGTCGAATCGGTTTTGAACGCCAGGTAGATCAGACTGTACATCGTGCGGATAAAAGTGGCCGGATCCTGGACCGTTGCATCAAGCGCGAGGCCGTCGGTATTCACTTGCGGCTTGGGTATGTCCATCCAGCGTTCGAGACGTTCGATATCTTTTTCCACATCACGTAATGCGTGCATGTAGTGTTCCAGCTTCTGCGAGTCGTCGCGTCCGAGCTGACGTTTCATTGCGCGATACGATTCAAAAACACAATCAACACGGCGCTGATCTCGGCTGAGTCGTCGGTGCTGTTCTTTTTGCAAAGCCGGATCGGAGTTGAACATTGCGTCATACAAACCCCGCAAATTGTTCGTGGAAGGAATGCCGCGGCCGAATTGGTTGTATGAAAGCGTGTTCGATCGGCCTTCGCCGCCAAGGCCTCCTTCATTGCCCAGTACGAGACTCGGGTAACGCGTTTTAAGCCCATGTGTCATCGCGGCGATTTGATCGAGCGATGGGCTTTTCACTGCGGCGGCGGGGTTACTACCGGTCAGAAAAGAATCGGCCGTGCTGTGTCCGCCGGCACTCACGCATTGGGGGTGCTCCAGTCCTTGAACAACGGAAATACGTTTGGCCAACGGGTTAAAAGCTTCCATCGACTTACCGAACTGCATTTGGCCGTCGACCAGGCTCGGGTACCAACGCCATTCGCCGTGGAGGGCAAATCCGTGACCCACGTACAGCGCCAGAAAACGTTTGGGTGTCTCGGAGTCCGCGTTGTTCGCCATGCATTCGAGCAACGGCAAACTCAGGGCAACACCGCCAGCGCCGCGGAGAAATGTGCGTCGTTGAATTTTCATTCTGTTAGCCATGAATAATTTCATTCTTGTCCGGAAACGCTCAACCTCTCCGCGAAAATATCGCTACTTTCGCGGAGCGAAAGGCGACAAAAATCCTTGCCTGTAAACCGTTGACGTGACAATCCCCTTGATCAGGCTCCGCACATTGTATCCGCTCTCAATAAACTGCGACTGCAACGCCCGCACGATGGGCTCGTCGCGAAACGTGAGCGGTCTGCCAAGGGCATAAGACAGCATGTGTCGTGTGAATGCATACGCGAATTGCGAATGACGATGTTTCAGAAGGAATTGTTTCAACGGCAGCATGCCGTCGATCTCTTGCTCGTCGATGACGACTCTCTGAACTACCGGGCCAGACTTTTGAATTGTGGTTCGTGGCAAACCGACCGCATCGAAACCTTCAGTGGCGATGCCCCATGGATCGATATCCTTGTGGCAGTCGTAACAAGTGGTTCCGGTCTTGAGGTGCAAATCCAATCTCTGTTTGACCGACAATGGCCCGCTGGCTTTGGCATCACTGGACTCCGGTAGAGCAGGCACATCCGGCGGCGGATCGGATGGAGGATCACCCAGCAGGCGCGACCGTATCCAGACTCCTCGGTTGACCGCATGAGCGTCCTGTCCATTGGATTGAGCCAGCATGACGGCAGCTTGGGCCAGCACGCCGCCACCTCGATGAACGGGCGTGGCAACCGGTACAAATCTCGGCGTGAATACTCCCGCGATACCGTAATGTTCAGCCAGCGTTTCGTTGACCATCACGAAATCGGATTCGAGGAAACTGAGGCAACTGACATCCTTGTGAAGAATGTGAGCAAAGAATTCAACGCATTCCTGTTTCATGTATTCACGAATTCGCACGCCCCGGTCTTTGAATGCCGGGTAGTAATTCGGATCGACGGCAATCTGATCCAAACGGGTGAAGTCGATCCACTGCGCTACAAAATCTTCGACAAAACGCCGCGCGCGTTTATCAGCCAACAAGCGGTCCACCTGCTGCTCGATCACCGAGTCATCAAGATGATCGTGCTTAGCGGCCAGCGCGGTCAGCGTCGCATCCGGCGGGCCGTTCCACAGGAAGTAAGACAGGCGAGAAGCGAAGTCAAAATTATCGGACTGACGCAGATACAAAAAATGAGGATCGCTAAGTATCGTGACGATTGAGCTTCGCAATGCTTCAAGATCACTAGTGCCAGCGTCAAGCTCCGCCGCCCATATTTGATCGATCTGTTTCGCGTCGGTTTCGGACAAAGGCCGGCGCCAGGCGCGAGCCGCAAATTCCTTTAGCCTGACAGGCACTTCGGTTGGTTTCAATTTCCCATTCGTCAAGAACGGTTGAACGGAACGAGGGGGCCAACTCTTAGAGAACGGCGTTTCGAATTCCACCTTTTCGACGACCACGTGACCATGCGATTTCATGGCCTCGGGATAGACCGCGGGACCCTTTGCTTCATTGCCGTGTGTGCCGTTGTTTCCATTTGCCGACGGGATCAATCCGGGAGTATGCCCAAACGCCTTGATCCACTGCTCATCGGGCCTCACAAGGAAAATCGGTTCAGTCCAATTAAATCTTGCCGGCAGCGTGAAACCTTCCAGCTTGTTGTGATTGACTATCGTGAGCGTGCGGAACTTCAACCAGTAGCCGGGGCTTCGATCCTTGGCCACGATTGGGTCGGACACCACGCCAAGGTGATCTTCCAACGTGCCGAACAATTCAAAGTGCTGCGGGCCTGCTTTAACCGGAACAGTAACCGGCTCAACCAACTTATAAGGATGCGCGCCGGACTGGTCGACATACACACCGATTTCTTGTGGGGTTCGAGCGGACTCGCGCTGTTCGAATTTTCGGAATTCAGACGCCAGTTGGCTTTCCGGCGGTACGGGTGTCAGAGAGACGCGATGAGGGGCCAGGTCATCGCCATAACGGCCGGTCAGATCCAGGGGGCCATCTGGTAAGTGAAGTGCGAGGAATGCCGATTGATGAACAGTGCCGGTAATGTCACGCTCACCGAACTTGAGGGTCAGTTCCTGTGGAGGTTCCGGTGGTTCCTGAACAAACTGTTTGCCCGGTTCCAACAGGGCATGGATCTCCTCGACTGCAAGGGCACGATTATAGAAATGTACTTCATCAATTTGTCCTTTGAACAGATGGGAGCCCTGGATGCGACCAATGTGTAACGCCACATTGGGATTGTCGAGCGCTTCTGGTTGAACCGTGCCGACGCCCACCTCAAAGCCATTGACATAAAGGTCTGTCATGTTTTCGCCGCGGCGCACCACGACTGCCACGTGCTGCCAGGTGTTCGCGCGGATAACGCCTGGCCGAGACGATACCGTACCGTTGAATTGGTTCCCCGGGTTGATCGTTTCGATCCGGATGACGCCTTTGTTGTTAGGCATATCCAGATACCAACCATGAACCAGGTTGTAACGTCCCAAACAAACAATTCCGGCCTGCCGCAACTCGGTCGGATGAATCCACGCGGCAACAGTGAAATCTCCCTTCCCCACATCCATTGAGGGATTGCGCGGAATTACGACGGCATCATCACGCCCGTCCAAAGAAATCGCTTTCCCGCCGGTACCAATCGGGGAATCGACAAACTGCGCGCCGCCAGCGATTTGGCCCGCGAGTTCCTTCGCCTCAGATGCACTTTTGGCGTCACCGTTCAGACTCCATGCACCGACCAGTCCCTGTTGTAGCATCGAAGAATCGGCTGCCGGCGAAATTTTGGTTGGTGGTTTCAAGGTCACGTCGACCTGATAGATGCCTGCTTTGGGAATCTGTACGGTGCGTGGTTCGGACAAGTCTTTGAAGACGATCTGCCTGGAAACCGGTGCGGCTTTCCTGGTTCCAGGCTTGAGCAAAAAGTGCTCCCCGTATCCGTAGGTCGGCGGCTCATTGCGTAGCGTCAGCTTGATCCGGAACCGGCCCTTGCTCCTGTTGTCGCGAAGAAACATCCGGTATTCGTGCCGCGGTGGTATTGGGATCTCAAAATCATCGCCAATCCATTTTGGCCCTTCATACAAACGTCGATATCCCTGGTAGAGATAGTTGTCTCCAGCCCAGTGACATTTTTCCCATTCGTTGTCCGCGATGCGAAATACGTCCGGCCGAGCCGGTTCAAGATCCGGCATTGCTCGTTCCACGATCTGCTCCAGCCCTTTCGCGTAGAGCTGAAGATAGGAACCCGAAAGATCGAGTTCACTCTGGCGGGAAAAACCGTGCTTATCGACGGGGTCGCCGATCAATTGATCCGCGATATGTTCGTGCGTTTGCAAAAGGTCCTGCAGACTGTGGGCGATCTGATTATTTGTCAGACGCATCAGCGGATCCGAGGTGGCATTTGAATTGGCGACATACGCTTCAAGATTCGGAATGGCCTCTGCGAGAAAGGATCGTCGCTCCGCATCGGTCGGCTGCCTGGCGTCTTCGGGTGGCATATCTCCACGTTGAATATTGTGGATGAGCTGCTCCCACAGTTTGTGGTTGTTGTCAGTCACATGCGACGCGAACTGATCCAGCCGAACATCACCCTTGTGCTGTTCGGCGTTGTGGCACTTCGCGCAGAAGGTCTGCAAAAATGCGTGCCGAGTCGTTCCGTCCTCCGCGCCAACGATTGACGCAGAAAGTGCAATGATGCATATCGCAGCCAGGTTGTGATGCCTGTTGCCTATGTTTCGTCGCAAAGGTGTGGTGCTCGAGTTCATGCGTTACCAGTCAATCGACGTAAATGAATTCGTTAACCGAGAATACTGCCTGTGCAAAATCGGCGAGTGCGGCGGACTTCGCGTTGGCAGCGTTGTCTTGTTCGTAGTCTTCCTGTTGCCTTTCAATGAATTGTGTCGCGGCGAGCAGTTCGTTGCTGGAAGGCTCTCGGTTAAGAGCCAACCGATAGGCGCGTGAGACGATCGTTGAAGGATCGTCGTCGGACTGCGGTGAGATCCTCGCGGCGAACGCCTGGGACAGTTCGCGGAGATACGGACTGTTGATCAGCAGCAGAGCCTGAGGTGCTGTTGTCGTCGAATTGCGACGGCCGGCACTCGTAAGAGTTTCCGGCGCATCGTAAAGACTGAGCATTGGATTCAGCAGGCTGCGTTTCACCGTGAAATAGATGCTCCGGCGTTTCTGTCGGGGATCAAAGGTGCCACTGCCAAACATGGTTCGATCCAGTTGACCTGATACTGACAGCATTGAATCGCGTATCGCTTCGGCTTCCAGACGACGGGGTGTAAAACGCCAGAGCAATTTGTTTTCAGGATCCACTCTCGCAGCGTTTTCCGAGAAAACGGATTCCTGACGGTATGTTTCGCTGGTCATGATCAACCGGTGAATGTGTTTCAGGCTCCAGTCGTTCCGGACCAGTTCGTTCGCAAGCCATTCCAGTAGATCAGGATGAGTCGGTAACGCCCCTTGTGTGCCAAAGTCGTTGGCGGTTGTTACCAATCCGATTCCGAAGTGGTGTTTCCAGACGCGATTCACGATGACTCTTGCCAGCAAACTTCCAGCTCCGTGCTGCGTATCCGTCATCCAGTTGGCGAGTGATTTGCGGCGATAGGATGACTTGCTCTCAGCCGGCGGTTGCTCGATCCAACGCGATTCGTTGTCGCCGTGGCTCATCAGGATTTTTAAAAAGCTTTGGCTGGCAGGTTCAAGTTTGGAATTCACGTTGCCGCGACTTAGAACGTATGTTTGCCCATAAAACTCCGGCCCCTGAACGTTATAGATTGCCGGGCGAAAACCCTGCCTGCCTTCGGTGGAAACGAAGACCGTTTGCTGGGGCAACTTTGGCTTGTGCGCAAGGTGTTTTTGGATTTCGCCGGAAAGCCGTTGCCGTTTCGGGTCGAACTGCCGCGACCAATTGAGCAACGTCTCGACCTGCTGAGGGCTTCGTTGTGTGACGGGGGTCATCACAATGTCGCGAATCGATTTGGGAATGCCTTGCTGCCTGACCTTGAAGTAGAACCCGCCGATCCCCGGACCATTCACGATCTTGACCAGCAACTGATGCTCGCCTTTGGGCAGCGTTACATGCGCCAACGCCTGGTCCGGGTTCACTGCGCTTGCAACAATTCGTTCGGCAATCAACTTTCCATTCAGCCACGCCTTCACGGTATCGTCGGCGCCAAAGGAAAGAATCGTTGGGGTTGCCGATTCAGCTGTAATGGTTCGATGATAGAAGAAGACGCTGTTGCTTTGCTTAATTCGGTGGCTCACGCCGTCCGTGATGTCCGGCCTCTTTCGCCATGTCGCGTCTGGATCGGGTTTTGAATTGGCCGTTTTCTCCGGTGAGAAAACGGCATTGTGCCCGGCAATATATCCAGTTGTCATGAGCGGCCCGGTTGACTGCCAGGGGCTCAGTACGAGCGGCTGGTGCTCAATCACCGGAGTCGTGTACGACTTGCTGTTGCGAGTCTCCTTTTCATAGTCGGCCAGTCTGGTGACCAGTTTCTGGTGGTCACGTTCAAAGACTTCCAGCGTTTTGTCCACTTCGGCAGATGGTTGGGTTAGCACGATTTCCGAACGAACCGTGGTGGTAAACGTGGAGAGCAGGCGATAGTAATCGCTTGAACTAATCGGATCATATTTGTGATCGTGACAACGGGCACAGCCGACACTGAGGCCAAGCATCGCAGTCATCGTCGTGGAAAGAATGTCGTCGAGTTCGTCATAGCGTTCTTTCTCCACCTGGTTCTTTGTGATGACCGCGTTGCGAACGCCGCAGCCTAGAAAGCCGGTCGCCTTGAGAGCTTCGATGTTGTCCGGTTCAAATTCGTCGCCGGCGATCTGCCACTGAACGAACTTGTTGAACGGCAGGTCGTCATTGAACGCCTTGATCACAAAGTCTCGAAACTGATAAGCGTTGGGTCGCATTCCATCCAACTCGAAACCACCACTCTCAGCAAACCGAGCAACGTCCAGCCAATGGGACGCCCAACGCTCACCGAAGTGTTGGCTATCAAGGACACGGTCAACAAGTCGTTTATAGGCACCCGGCGCAGGGTCATCAATAAATCGTTGAAACTGTTTCGAAGAGGGTGGCATTCCAATCGCGTCTGCGTAAACGCGTCGAATGAGCGTGCGTTTGTCAGCCTGTTGCGATGGCTGGATGTTTCCCTCGCTGAGCCGTTTCGAAACGAACGCATCGATGGGATTATCTGATGTGCGTCGGTCAGTGAGTTCGGGAATCTGTGTTTTTCGTAGTTTGCGAAACGACCAGTGAGACTCATAAATCGCACCTGACTGAATCCAACAGCGCAGCACTTCGACTTCGTTTTTAGACAGGGGTTTTCCGTGACCTGGCGGGGGCATCTGCGAATCGGGATCTTGAGACGAAACTCGTGACATCAATTCACTCGCCGCCGCGTCGCCGGGGACGAGCGCGTCGTATTCGAGGGCCACTTCACGCAGGTCGAGTCTCAAATCGGTCTCTTTGGCGTCCTCGCTGTCTCTGTCTGGCCCGTGACAGACAAAACACCTTTGTGCCAATAGATGACGCGCCTGCTGGGCAACATCGTCTGCTCGAGCATCCGGTCCGCTGACAATGAAGCCGATCACCGTTGCCATGATCAGCAGGATCGGTTGCAACGAACCAGTTTCAATATCGTGGGGGCGTTTGTCGTTCACGCGTTTATTGCTCATCGACTCACAGCTTTCGCTGCCGCATGAATTCGCTGTTCCGCCTCGTTCAGATGTGGCAGTGCGGCATTCAATTCTTCGGGGAACCAACGACGCCCCGGGTTCTTGTGATCGCGGCTGCTGGGTGTGTTTTGGCGGTTGCCGTACAGAAACGCCCAGTTGGTTGGACGCCAATAGCGAAACCAAAGATCGTTCTTCTTAATGATGGCCTGCCGAAGCGTCTCCGCGGAAGACGGCTCCAGCGCACGGGCAGAATCGAACCATTTGATCGATGCCACTCGATCGGCAAACCCGAGCTGTGACGCGATGGTCTGAGCGGCGTTCCAGTGGCCGATCGTCGAGAGATGCAAACCGTTCCGTGAAAACGCAGCGTGGCTCTCTGAATCGAGCTTGTTGGCTGGCTGCTCGGCGTGGGAAGTCAAGCTACGAAACAGGTCCACCACCGGCAGCTTTCTGTCGCGACCGATCTGTCGAATTTCATCGACGTACACAGCGAGCGACCTGTTGCGTTTCGCGATATCGATTTCGAGTCGCAACGGATTGCTGAATGGAACGGGAGTCACCAGCACGATGCGTTTTGTGTAGTCACTGATCTGATCAAGGTGTTGTAAGTAGGCCGCTTTGAATTCATCGACGCGTTGCGGACCGTCCAGTGATTCAGACTGCCCCATCCAGAAAAAGACGATATCCGCGTTGGTCTGGCTACGACCATCTCGCTCGCCGTAGTCCGGTTTGCTGGCCGCATAGAAATTGCGAGGACGCTGTTGCACGTAAACGGTGTCCGCCTGCCATGCAAGGTTTCGCACTCGCACTCGATGCTCAGGATTCGCTGCGGTGAGAAGTGTTTCAAGATATCCGTGCCGCGCGGTCTCCATAGCGTTTGTGCCACCAAGAACGGAAATCGTCTGGTCTGAGTCAATCGCGAAACCATCGGCGAATGCAGGCACGGGTGTCTTCGGGCGAGACAGCGGGCGAAGCAGTGGCGGAACCTGACTGTATTTGTTGAGCGCCTCCAGATTCGCACCGGGCGCAAAGTGCCAGCGATTGGCCAGGGAAACACGTTCGTCGTCTAATTGCAGGAACAGCTGCTGGGGTTTCCCGGCGATTCCTCCCGGAGAACCGTGATCCATGACTCGCACCGCGATGACGTTCTCGCCGGGCTTCAGAACGCCTGCGGGAACGGGATACTTCCGAACGGTGTAGTGATGTCCCGGAATTTCATGACCGCCAACTCGCGTGCCGTTCACCCAGGTAACGTCCATGTCATCGATCTGACCGACGTATAGCGTTGCAACAGTTTTGGCCTGCCGGGCCGATAGTTCCATGGTCTTTCGGAACCAAACGACACCATCGAATCCAGGCAGTTCGACAGCGTCAAAGTGACCAGGCACCTTCATCGTTTTCCAACCGCTGTGATCGAACGTTGGTTTGGCCCACGCTTCGTCCTGTGATCCAGGGTCGACTCCCGCGATCAGCTTCGACCAGAACGGAAGTTCCTTCTTGGGCAACTTCGCAACCAATTCCTTCTCGGTCAGACCAGCCAATTCAATTGTCGGATTGTGTATCAGAGTTGGATTACGATAGTGGACTGTCTGCGGTGCCCCACCATGTATCTGGAACGCGATCCTGCCAGACAGCTCACCCTGAGTATCGTCAATGGCCGTGCACAGCGTGCCATTCACTGCCGTCCAGATGCGATGCCCCACGGCAAGGATTTCATACCGGTTCCAGTCGCCTTTCTTCACGACCTGGACGGCGCGATCATTCCAGTCCAGTTTCCCACGACCGTGTTCGTGGTACAGGTTACCCCACACATTGCCAATCACCTGGTCGTGACCGACGTCCGCCTGATAACCCATTGCCTGCCCGTGAGCGTCTACCGGCTTCGAACGAAACTGAATGCCCGCGTTGCGATTATCCGGCGTGAGTTTCACATCGACAGCCAGATAGAAATCATGCACCTTAACATCCGACCAGATGAATTCGTTTTTCGGCACGTTCTTGTCGGAATGCCCAACGATCGCGCCGTCTTTCACCGTCCAGTAACCATCGCTGCCCTTCCAGTCGGTGAGGTCCTGGCCATTGAAGAAGGCACCGTCAGTCGTACTAACACGCGCGTCTTTCGGCGCCGCTTTCAGCCATCCATCGGGTTGCGGAGAAGCGGTCGCTTGCGTGTCGGCGTACCAATCTTTGATGCGTTTGAGCATGGAGGCGGCACGCTCGGGTTGCCCGGCAGCAAGGTTCGTTTTTTCACTTTCGTCGTTCGTCAGGTTGAATAGTTCAATCACTTCGTTGTCGAACGTGCCGGGCTTGGCTTTGGGATGTTGTACGACCAGTTTCCAGGGACCATCACGCAGGGCTTCGGAGCGTGAACCGTTGTTCGACAGGTCAGCCCAAAACAGCGGTCGAGCGGGCAAGGCTTTCTGCTCAAAGAGCACGGGTGACAGATCGATGCCGTCGAGCGTGCGTTCCTTGGGTGGATCGACGCCTGCGACAGCCAGGATTGTGGGCATTACATCGAGAGTGATGCTCAAGTCATTGGCTTGCGTGCCTGCCCTGATCCTGCCGGGCCACCACGCGACGGCCGGCACACGAGTGCCTCCCTCGTAGACTGAACCCTTGTGTCCGCGGAATCGGGGGCTGCCGGTGGCCGTTCCCGGTGCGTCCCCATTGTCAGAGAAGAAGAGGAAGAGCGTGTTCTTTTCGAGGCCCAACTCGATAAGCTTGGCCCGCACCTGTTCCACGCCCTTGTCCATTTCCAACATCATCTGCTTCATCGCTTCGGCATGAGGCGTTGTTCGTTTCTTCGCGCCAGGGCCGCGCTGGATGGGATCCTCTGGCCCCTGCACGGGCGCATGCGGTGATTCGTGTGCGATGTAAAGACAAAACGGCTTGTCCTTGTTCTGTTGGATAAACTCCAACGCATACTTGTTGATCAGGTGCGTCGTGTATCCCTCTTCCTTGGTCTGCTTGCGACCATGCCACCAGTCGTGCTGCATGTGGTCGCCCCAGTGGTTGATGTAGTCAATGTTGCCACTGACGTAGCCCATGAAGTAATCAAACCCGTGATTCATCGGGTGGTACGTTGACGTTTCCGCTGCATAACCAAGGTGCCACTTGCCGACGAGCCCCGTCGAATAACCAGCGTCCTGCAACAGTTCGGCGAACGTCACCTCGTCTTCATGTAAACCTTTGCGATGTTCCGGATGTGTCGCGTGCGGATGAATGACAGCCTCGATACCGGCGCGTTGCTGGTAACGACCGGTGACCAATCCAGCGCGAGTCGCCGAGCAAATCGCTCCGCTTGCATGAAAATCAGTGAACAACATCCCTTCGCTGGCCAACCGATCCATGCCGGGAGTCTTGTAATGCGGGTTGCCATACGGGGCGATTGACGGCCCGGCAAACCCCATGTCGTCCACCATCATGACGATGATGTTAGGCTTGGCGACTGCCTCCGCGGCGCTCAGCACAGCCGAGATGTATGCGAACGCGGCGAGCGCAACGATGTAAAGTCTTCGGTTAGATCTCATCGAATTCTCCAGCGCCGTATCATTTTGTCGCGTCGACCGTTGCGTTAGCACAATGCGCCCTATTCTAGAGCAGATTCAACAATCATGTGTTGCTCAAATGCTCGTGGGAATCTGCTATTGCAGGACGAGACGAGTTTCTTCGCGGCACATGAAATTATGAAATGATCTAAGCTGGTTCCCCAAAGATAGCGCTGCGTTCGATCGTCGCGGTGGAGGCTGGGGACGAAGCAACCTGCCGGCCAGCATGATCCGTTTGAACGACTGGCCGGTTCACAGGCTCCCCCAACGGGAAGTGCGTCGCCGTATCCGAAGCGGCCAACAATCTGATTCAAAAGATGGCGAATCTCACCGAATCGCGCGGCAGAAAAGACGAGGATCACCGCGCATTCCAAATGCGGTCCTCACCAAAATAACGGAGTAGGCGGCAGACGTTGAGCCGCTCTTGCTCTCCCCGAGCGGACTCGAACCAGACTCATGTCAGGCGAAGATAGTGGACAGTGAAACTTTGTAGGTGCTTTTCTCGCGGTCACTTGCGGCATTCTTCCCAAATTCGCGCAAGCTGATTGAACTTTCCAGATTGGCTTTTGCTGCCGAAAAGCCCATAAAAAAGCCGCCGATCACATTTGATCGGCGGCTCTTGTTTATGAAGTGGAGGATAACGGACTTGAACCGATGACCTACGCGCTGCCAGCGCGTCGCTCTCCCAACTGAGCTAATCCCCCGGAAGGTAGACTCATGTTCTAGTCGACGAATCGATTTCGTGAAAGGATCGTCTGACCGATTTTCCAAAAACCTAGCAGGTTGATTTCCGGGGCGTCAAGTGCCGCATTTCTATCTGCGTCCGCTGTGAAGTGGAAAATTAGTGCTTGGATTGGTGAACTAACTGCTCCAGTACGTCTGAAAATGGTATTCGGTCGCAGACGCCAAAGCTCGGATGTCGTGAGAGGCGGGCGCGAGTGAAGCCCGGTGAGGTAAGTCCACACAGGAATCTTGCTTGATCCCGTGGCTGCACAAATCGGTCAGGGTACTCGGCGGATACATCCTCGAGTAATTTCAAGGCCGATGAGCCAATGGGCCTAAATCCCTTTTCTGGAATTTCCCACGGTCCATCGCCCAGGCACGCAGTGCATTCTCCACAGGGTTCGGTGGATTCTCCAAAGTGCGTTGAAAGAGTTTGTGGTTGACAGGAAGTCGCCAAAGCAAGATTGAAGAATTCATCCAATCGCTCAACTTCGCTTTTTTCCCGAGTCGCTAATCGTTCATAAAGTTCATCTGCAAGTGTCTTAGAATCCTCTATGTTTTTCAGCTTCCGATATCCGTGAACGAGATCGGATACTTGAACTTCAATCCAGTTCTGCTCACTCATGTGATCGACGGCACGAATTACCCGCTGGCGATCAACGCCCAGTTTTTGTGCGGCCAGCACAGTATTGAGCATGAACCAAGTTCTCCCTTTTGTAAGTGAAGAAAGAACACCTGCACAAAACTCGCGTTCGTCTCCCTGATAGTGATCAAGAATCACGCGTGATGTGACCAGTGGTTTGATTTTATAGGTGTCGTACCGAGGTGAGGTGGCCTTGAGATACCCAGCCAATTCCAGATAGGTCAGTAGCGTTCGAACGACCAGAATGCGGATATCGGTTTCGTAGGAGAGTTTATGGTGGGAAATGTGAAAGTGGTCATGCTGATCCTTGATCAAATCAACCAAGCGACCCACGCCATGCCTCGCGGGCGTATCACCATAGGCAAAGTTTTCCAGTACGGTACGATCATCAACTGACAAGAGAATTTCACAGGTTGCTTCCTGATCATCGCGACCAGCCCTTCCAATTTCCTGAGCGTAAGCCTCGAGTGATTTGGCAGGATTGAAGTGGTACACATAGCGAATGTCAGATTTGTCGATACCCATACCAAAGGCGATGGTGGCGACAACAATGCCATCGGAAGAGGCAATGAAGTCCTGCTGTATTTGTTCGCGTTGATCAGGTTTCATTCCAGCATGGTAAGCTGTTGCATCGAGCCCATCTGCGGTCAATTGTTCAGCGATCTCTTCTGCGGTTCGTTGCAGGGTGACATAGATCAGTGTTGAACCTCGACGGCGTTCCTGCAGACGCGATAGCAGCGTTGCGTACTGGTTGTCAGAGTCAACTACTGTGCTCTTTAAGTGCAGATTGGAACGGAAAAAACTAGTTCGAATCGCATCTTCTTCGGCAATTCCAAAAGCCTCACGAATATCGTCCAGAACACTTGGTGTTGCTGTCGCGGTCAAAGCCAAGATGCGTTCGGCAGACAACTCCCTAGCAAGCTCTGCAAGTTTCAAATAGTCGGGGCGAAAGTTGTGTCCCCACTGACTGATGCAATGAGCTTCATCGACGGCAAAAAGCGAAACATGAAGCGATCCCACCATTGCCAAAAAACGTTCGTTGAAAAAGCGTTCAGGAGCCACATACAGCAACTTGGTTCGCCCCTCGCGTATATCTGACATCGCTGAAGCAAATTCGCGGGCAGGCATCGATGAGTCCAGACGCACTGCACCAATGCCTCGAGCAGCCAATGCGTCGCATTGATCCTTCATCAAAGCGATCAGTGGCGATACGACCACGGTGGTGCCGGGCAACAGTTGACTCGGCAGCTGATAGCAAAGACTTTTCCCACCGCCCGTTGGGAACACCGATGCTACATTTTTTCCCTTCAACAAACGGTCGATGACGGCGGATTGCCCTGTGCGAAAATCAGGGAGGCCAAATTTTTGCTGCAGGACATCGAGCGGATTCTCAGATGTTGCGCCGCTTTTCATTGCTGACTGCTCGTCCACTCTGTCGTTTTCAAATTCCATTTCGATCTGTCCTGGCGGCTTCCTGTTTCTCTGCTGCTGGTCACATTCTGTCGACTCAGTGTACTTGCGTACACTGAGTCGTCAAGGTTGAAATGAAGCTGTTGGACGGCTGTGTCAGCCGGTGAACTGTTTGATTCCCAGCATGCGATCGAGTGAGTCGCCCGTTTGATAGATGAGTGCTTCGGGAAAGTGCTGGTAGGGATGAAAGTACTCGAACGTGAGGTAACCGTCGTAGCCAACGTCGTCAAACGCTTCCAACACTGCTGGCCAGTTGGTGGTTCCATCGAGCAATGGGCGGAAGGCCTCGAGCGAGTGATCTGTTCCGTTCTTCGTATATTCCTTGAGATGAACGTTTTTGATTCGTTTGCCAAGGATTGGAATCCAGTGTTCTGGGAACTGGTACTCCATGATGTTGCCGGTATCAAAATGAACCTGCACGTATTGGCTGGAAAAGCTATCAACAAAGTCCACCATCTCCATGGGTGACATCAGGTATCCGTTGAAGAAAATATTTTCCATGTTCAGGTGGACTTTGAGTTTTTCGGCATTGGGTAACAGTTTGCCAATGGCTTCACGAGCTCTCTTGTCACACACATCATTTGGTGTTGGATCATGATCTTCTCGCCACGGCATGTGGACTGCACCAGGGACCACAAGCAGATTCTCAGTTCCGAGGTCGTGGGCTGCTTGAGTCATGTTTGCTGCCAGTTCCAATCCCTTGGCGCGTTCCGCAGGATCATTACTGGTGAGCGGGTAGGGCCAGAACAGAAAAGAGCAAAGACCACTGATATCGATACCAATTTCCTCTGCCATTTTTCGAATCTGACCAAACTCTTTTGTGCCTGACTTTGGAGACAGTTCACTGTCGAGATCATAGTTCAGTTCGATCCCATCAAATCCCGCATCTTTAGCCAACTGAAAACATTGCCGCAGACTCATTTTATCTGGGTATGGGAAAGCCCATAGGTTGATGGACTTCTTCATGTTGTATTTTCGACGCGCCGGGTTGGCGTCAGCAGCGGTGGCCGTCTTGCCTGATCCTGCCGCTGCCAAGGCAGCGCTACCGAAGGCGGCATAGGTGAGAAGCTGTCTTCGTCCAAGAGCGGTTTCGGGTTTTGTCATGGCACTTTTTTGCGAGGCGGGGTATCGGGTCTCGAGGCTTATCGGCTTCGAGGCTTAAATCGGGTAATCACAGGATCCAAGTCGTAGCACGAAAAGCGACAGCTCGTCGGTATCGTGATAAGAGTCACTTGCAACCATCATCTTTTCAGCAGCTACCAGTCACTAGCCAGTACGCGTTTTGGCGTTGGGCGGCGCCCGTTCACGTCTTCGTATCATCCTCCCACAAATCGATCGCAAAGAGTTCTTGCGACACTGATTTCCGAGGTTCCCGTGATGACAACTCGTCCATCTCGAAACAGCGTCAAACTGTGCTTATCATCCGGGAACAGACGTACAAAGAACGGGTTAGCCTGCACGCGACCAACATTTTTCCAGCGGTCTGCCATCAGTGTCAGGTCGATCATTGCGTTGTTACTTCCTGCGATTTGGACAGCATCACGCCCACACAAGGTAGCGGCGGCTTCGGATTGGACCGTTCGATCACCTTCCAGAAACTGATATTCGCCTTTGCAGCAGGCTGGGCAGCCATCGCTCAAGGCCGGAGAAATGTTCAGTTCACGAAAGCGGTTGCTCCACAAGTCGATCGACAACAGCGATGTGTTTACATGCTGGCGATTCCCGGATAACCACTTGATCGCTTCAGTGCTCTGCAGGCTTGCTACGGCGTGCGTTGCCGAGCCCACCACTCCAGCAGTGTCGCAGGTATCTACTGCTGAGGCAGGTGGAGGTTCTGGGACGAGGCAACGAAAACAGGGTCGACCTGTTCCCGTGAACAGTCGAACCTGACCTACAGCTCCTACACAACCTCCGTGTACCCACGGTGTTGCTGTCTTTAGCGACCAGTCATTGAGTAGGAAGCGAATCAGGAAATTATCAGCAGCGTCGATGACCAGATCGACATCTTTAAGAATGTCGTTCATGTTTCCCGAGGAAACGTCTGCGACCACAGGGTGCAACTCGATGTTACTGTTGATGGCTTTTAGCCGATCGCAGGTGGCATCAGCTTTTGATCGCCCGTCGATGGCATCCTGCTCGATATAAAGTGCTTGACGTTGCAAATTGGTCCATTCGACGACATCCCGATCGATGATGACAAGTTTGCCAACACCGGCTCGGGCCAAAATTTCAGCCGCCACGGTTCCTAGAGCACCGGCACCCAAGATGGCGACGCGCGAACCGGTGATGCCTTGGTGCCCCTCGGATCCGATCGGGGCGAATTGAATCTGTCTTGCGTACCGATTGGCCGGAGAATCGCTGCTCATGAAGACGATGGTCGATCAAATGCTGGGCGGGTAAGTTAGTTCAATGTGTTCGATCTTGCCTGCTCACAGGGCTCGACGCAAGCCACGAAAACCCTCTGCCGCACCCTTAGCCGTCACTTTCTAACATGAAAGACCGTTATCTTCCCAATCTGGATCGACTCCGCGAGCGATCTGAATTGTTGAAAAACCTTCGCCGGTTCTTTGATCAACGCGGATTTTGGGAGGTTCAACCGCCCTGTTTGACTACGGATTGCGTCATCGATCCCTATATCGATCCACTGCGTGTTGATGCCCGCGAATTTCAACTAGGGTCACGCCAGAGGGAGGAGTTCTATTTTTTGCAGACCTCGCCAGAGGCTGCCATGAAACGCATGTTAGCTGCTGGAGCACCTTCCATTTACAGCCTTGGGCCCGTTTTTCGTGCCGGGGAACAGGGGCAACTCCATAATCTCGAGTTCACCATGCTTGAGTGGTACGAAGTCGGAGCTGACGTCGAACAGGGGATCGCAATTCTTGGTGCGTTGGCGTGTGATATTTTGAAGGCGGAACACTTTGAAGTCCATTCGTATCGACAACTATTTCGAGATCATTGCGGTTTTGATCCCATTGATGAACCGCTTTTGAAACTTGTGCAATATGCCGGAGCGATCGATTCATCTTTGGTAAGCTCCATTGCAGAAGATCGCGACGGTGTTTTGGACCTGATTCTGAGTCATGTCATCCAACCAAAAATGGGACACGACAGTCCTGTGATTGTGCGTGATTATCCACTGAGTCAGGCTGCGTTGGCAAAGCCTTCTGCGCAGGACAAACAGTGCGCGGCACGCTTCGAACTCTTTGTGGCCGGTGTCGAGTTGGCAAATGGCTACGACGAATTGCGTGATCCTGATGTGCTATTGGAACGCTTTCGTACTTGTAATGAGAAACGTGAAAAAGTGGGACGTCGTCCTTTGCCCCTGAAATCGCCTTTGCTGGAAGCGATGCGTGTGGGGATACCCCAATGTGCGGGGGTGGCCTTGGGGGTTGATCGATTATTGTCAGTTCAAATTGGCGAAAATTCAATTTCAAGTGTCATGCCATTTACCATTTTGAACGCGTGAGGAAAAATTTTCGCATTCGACCAGTACTTCGACTAAAATGAAGGTGGTTCGATTGAGGAGGTCGATATGAAACAGTTTGAGATATCTTCACAAGGTGGGACGGCAACCCAGAGTAAAACAGGTACACGCAGACTGGCTGTGAATGCCGCGTTCTTGAAAGATATCAAGGATGATAATCAAGACTTGAAAATTCTTCTGGATAAGATCACGCCTATCACTTGTCATCAACAGACGGCAACGAATCATTGGCCTGAACTCATCACACTTTTTAGTGATTTGCGAGATCAGTTGGCGCTGCACTTTTCCTTGGAAGAAGCCTACGGCTATTTCGATGATGCCGTTGTTTCTGCCCCGCAACTGAGCGTGACTGCAGAACTACTACGTAGCGAACATCCTCGCCTCTTTTCGAATATTCGCGATTTGGCCGACCAAGCTTCTGAAATCTGTTCTGACAATCCGGAACAGGTGAGTCGTTTCATTCAGCGTTTTGATGCCTTTCGACGTGCGTTTGAGAAGCACGAAGAAAGTGAATTGAAGCTGATCCTCGACTCATTGGACGACGACCTCAGTGCGGCGGATTGAGCACACTGAGCTGACTTGATTCCAGCAAGGTCAATGCAAGCCGAGCTCACGCGTCGGTGTGTGGCTTGGGCTTGTGATTCGCGTTTGTTTCACGCTGCGAAAAACGCCCCAAGGTTGCTACGAAACTCGGGACCAAAATGGCACGCACGTAAAAGGTGTCGATCAAGACCCCCAGCCCAAGCGCGAAACCAAGTTCAGTGATGCCCCGGAGAGAGGTACCACTTGATTCGTTGAAGTAACCAAACCAACTTGCAATGGTTGGGAACCATGCCGACGAAGTCATGCTGAAAAATGTTGCCGCCATCACAAGTCCGCATGCAGTAATAATGCCTCCTGTTTTGGTGATGGCCCGCCGCAGAGCTGAGAGCCATCCCAGTTTTTTCTGCTCCTCTACAATTCTGGTTACCAGATACACGTTGTAGTCTTGGCCGACTGCTACCAGGATTACAAACAGGAAAAGCGGGAGTTTCCAGTCCAGTCCAACAAAATCTGCACCGTATACGTTCTTGAAAAAGAGCAGTGTCAAGCCAAGGGTGGCGTAATAACTGATAAGCACCGTTGCGATCAGGTAAAGGCAGAGAACAAGCTTACGGATGACAAGTAGCAAGACCAGAAATACAGCCACTACTACAGCAATCTTGATACGTTGATTGTCACGCAGAGTGACAGTCCGAAGGTCAATGATGGATGGCGTTGTGCCCGTCAAAACAACTCGCGATCCTTTCCATTCGGAATCTGGTTGATCGACGTACTGATGTAGGAATTTGTCGATGTCTGTAACAATCTTGGCCGTATCCATTGCAAAGGGGTCGCCATCAATCGTGATGTCGAGTCTGGCAAGTCGATTTTCCATCGCAGGCAGTGAAGAGAAAAAGTACTGCTGTGCGAGACGATGATTTTGCAGTGCCCTTCTTCGCCATGCGTCGCGGTTCAACAGACTCATGTCTCTGTCTGGTGGAAAGTCTCCCAGAGGATCATCAGCAGTTCTGACCGTGGAGACTCCATCTAGCTTGTACAACTGCTCTGTGAGTGTCTTGATTTGCTTTTCGAAGTCTTTTCTTGCTACGTCTGCAGGTTGCACTAGAAGCACTGTGACAGGATTGATTTTCCCAATGTCGAAGTGTTGTGCCATCAGACGTAAGCCCTGGCGACTTGGGGCGGAGTGGTTCAGTTGGCTGCTGAAATTGTAAGTGACTTCACTCTCATTCTTGAGCCCATAGACACCCGGTATTAGCAGCAGTCCAATTCCCAGAGCCAATGTAGTGAGCGGATGTCGGGTCAGCGTCAACGCAATCCAGTTCCACAGATTTTCGGTGGAAGATCGACCTTGCGCGTTTGTCTTTCCGTAAAGCGTATGCGGTCCTGTGTCATCGATTTTGATTGGCAAGGGCCAAAATACGCGAGGCCCAATCGCTCTCAGTAACGCGGGTGTCAGGGTGGTGCAAACGAATAAGCCTACGAGCAGGCAGATGGCAATGATGGGACCCGTGTAATGGAATTTTCCAAAGCTTGCAATCCAAAGCATGCCCAAACCAATAACAGTTGTCATCGCGCTGCCAATCAAAGCACTCATCACTCCTGAGAGTGCATTGGTGCAAGCTTGTTCCCACGGAACTTTGCTTGCTTCTTCACGTAACCGCGCAATCAAAAACAAGCAGTAGTCTGTTCCCGCCCCAAAGAGAATTACAACTATAAAGATACGGCTTGTGGTAAAAACTCGAAGATCCAGCCCCGGAAGATTTCCATTGATCGAGCCCTGCGTCAATAGCGTCACCAGCGAGGCTGAAACAACAACAGCAACCCCGATGGATAGCATGGGAACTGCAACCAACAAGGGCGCACGATAAACAATGGCAAGAATGAGCAGGATCATGATGACAGTGATCCATTCGGTGTACTGGATCGCATCACGGGCAGCCAGCAAGGTTTCGCCACCAATGGCCGCTGAACCTGTCATCAACAGTTGTAGACCGGGATCGGTGTATTGCATGCTGTAACTACGAACATCATCCATCAATTGATGGACGGCTTCGACTGTTCGGATATTGCCAGTGGCTGCAAGCTCGGATGAGAGTTGCATCACAGCAAGTTGGGCGCTTTCCTGTTTCAGGCTGGCGCCGATCAATTGGTCATCCCATCCCAGAATGTCCAATAACGAACTCCAACCGGTGAGGTCACGTTCATCGATGGGGACTGCGATTTTTGGAAGGTCTGGAACAAACACCAGCGCGGCTTCGAAGTCACGACCCACATCTTCATCCGGTGCGTTCAGTGCTTCTAAAAGTTTGCCACGATCCCAGTAAGCGATTGCCATTCTCGGTTCACGCAGTCCAGGCGTTTCCGAGGGGACTTGTTCAGCGATTCGTTCATAGAATGATTCATCCGCCGCAATCGAATGATCGAATGCCTCTCGTGCAAGTTTTACCCATTGGGCTGACTTTGTATTCTCTTGGATCGGCCCGCCTTGGTAGCCGTATTCAATTGCACGCTGCCAACTTACTTCGCCCAGCCGGTGATAAAGGCGTCTTAGTAAATCAAGGCCGACGATCTCGTCACGCTTTTTCAATTCACCTTGAGTGCGCCCCAGTACCAGTACTATTTGGCTACGACTTCGGACATCTGGAAACGCCTCATCCAACAGACGACCGCCGGCAACACTGCTCATCTTGGGTGGCAGGTATTCAAAATCACCGTCGTACGCCACATCGTTCCATGCAGGAGCAATGCTACGCATTAGGATGGCAGCTAGAAACCAGATGGTGAGAATGACCCACCAATATCGGATGACTTGCTTTGCCCAGCGATACGAAATGGATTCGTGCATTCGCTGTGTGAAGTGGGTTGCGAGGTTGAATGTCGGCGTTTAAACCGAGTTAATGTAACAAGAACACACTGTCCTGTTGGTTGGTTGAATGCAATCCCACGATGTGGTTTGAGCCACAAATACCTCATATTTTCGACAATGGCCGGAGATTATGAGTCTACCTCCGGATATTTCTAACCATCCACAGAGTCTCGGTGAGGTCGCTTCATCTAGCTTGGTATTGGCGGTGCTGAATTGACCAATTTGGAGGAAGGCCGTGCCTGATAGTTCTGAGAGGATCAGAGCCTCGTTCTTCATGCAAGATTCGTTGTAGGGGACCAAGCTAGGGCCCGTGGGGTTTGCCGACCCGAATTACAGAGTTTCGGTGTTGGTTGATTGGGCGATAAAACTATTGATTAACGTGCTGACTGGTGGAAGAAGCGATGCCATTGTTAATCTCCCGTGTGCAGCGTTCATGCTCAATGGGAGTGTGGCTTGAGAGAAAAGAAAAATTAGAACTTGCGCAGCAAAAAAGCCGGCTTCCACGCGAAGTCGGCTTTTCAATTCCTGAAACTGAGGGAGCATCTCACTCGAGGATTCGTTCAACCTCGTCCATGATTGCTGCGATGTCGACTTTCTCGGACGTGTAAGTGTGAGTTCTCACCACTTGACTGTCTTTGGCCACGACAACCGTGATGTCCGCGTCGGCCGGCAATTTGTAGTTCAGAGGTCCGGTTTGTACCTCTTTTGCTACTACGACAGGCACGTATTCAACTTCTGCAGCGGCAGCGACCTTTCCAGCGGCTAGTTTCACACTAGAGGAGTCTTTTCCCATCAGGGTTACAAGACCCTTCAGCCGACGCTTCCGATTCGAGAAGACAGCCTTGTCGATGCGTTTGACCAACTCGGTAACGCGGCCACCTGTTCGTCGAGCGAAAACCATGACCATAGGACTGGATCCATACCGACAGCGATAGCACAGCTGCTCGCCTGGTCGCACACCATCATCTTCAGCGCCAGCGACCTTGGTGACATAAAAAACACCCACAGAATCTCCCCGACGAAGGGAAGAGGGGGGGGCAGCCTGCTTGGCAATCTCATTAGGGGATTGCCCACACACCGGCGACTCGCGAAGTGGTGACAGCACCATAAACACGATTAAAACAGCGATCATGCGTCCGAGGGACAGTGATAACATCTGGTTTGTGTTCCGGAATGTTAGGAAGCGACCAACGGCAAATTCGAAAATTTGACGGTCAGTGGCCAAAACAGGGCTCGGGAAGCTGACCAAGAGCGTTGACGTGACTTCCCAAAGCGGGCCGGAATTATGCGCCCGATTCTGATTCTGAAAACCCCTTGATTCAATATTGGTCAGAAACATTCTGGCCGGCCGCCCTATTGGTCAGCTTTGGGTCAGCTTGTAGCACTTCATCCGTAACGCAGATTTACCCCCCCAAACGGCCAGTTCGCAGGGTTTCAGTCACGATTAGGGCAGTTTATCTCTTCAGAGTGAGATACAACCCCATTCACAGGGTGTGACAAAATGGCCGACCCGATGCGCACCACCAGAGCGTGGGGTATCTGGCCTCGTCCTGACAGCAATGGAGCAATCCGTCGAGGCTCCTCTACGGAATGGAGATTGAATCGATTTCGACAAATGTTCCGGCTGGTCCCCGGAGCTTCAGTTCAATCTCTGTGATCAAACCTCGCCACTCATCGGTTTCCGGCAGAGGTAGGGATAAAGACTTGCATTCCTTACCAGCCTTGAGAGTCATCTCGCCTAATGTTTGTTTCGACTCTTTTTTTCGATCGGACGTAGCGACTAGCTGTAAGACAATGTCGTGATCAGAACGAGCATTGATTGTGAATTCGCCCCGATTTTTTTCGGCTGCAAGCTTGAGTCCATGCCGCTGTAAACTCGACTCTTGTTTGCTGAGGGTGAAATCAAGATAACCCTGAGCACCAGCAATATTACCGAGGTCGGGTGAGCCTGACCAACCCTCTGTCTGCCAGCCCCCGCAGTCGAAGGTGAACAGCAGTTTGCCATCCAATGGGTCGCGTCCATTCATTTTTTCCCATGTATCCGAGAGCCCATCTCCATCATTATCGATTCGGACTACCTCGTACTCAGGATTCACACCACTTCCCCATTTGTGTTCTTGCCCCTGATAGGCCAGCTCTTCTATGGATTCTTCGCCAACACCGGCATCACCCTGATCGATCCACTGCTCAAGAAGTGCTTGGTGTTTTTCAAGCACTATTGCATGTTTCGGATCAGCAGCCAAATTATTCAATTGGCTTGGGTCTGCGATCACATCGTACAGCTCTTCGGCTGGTCGTTCCCCAAAGTAAATCTCGGTCAGTTTTTCCGAAAGCGTTCCAGCAGCGTACATCTCTCTAAGATTCCGAACGTAGTCCTTTGAATCACGGTATTGTGGTTGCAGGAATATCCGATCGGTTTTGAAATTACGTGTGTAACGGTACCGATGTGTGCGGACCGTGCGCACTCGATCAATCGTATGGTCGAGCCGATCTTTTGCCGAGAAAACTGCGCTGCGAGGAACCAGTTTTGCGTCAAATAGATTGTGACCTTCGTACCAATCTGGACGAGGGACGCCAGCCCACGCCAACGTTGTCGCTGACAGATCTAATAAATTGACAAGGTCATCACGAACTGAACTTGCCGGTATGTAGGGCGCCGGACCGGCCATGATGAAAGGGACATGAAGACCTCCTTCGGTTGGCATCTGTTTGTGGCGTACAAGATTGTTCGCCCCATGGTCACCAAAGTAGACCACGATTGTGTTGGCAGAGAGTCCTGACTCCCGCAGACCAGCAAGTACTTCGCCAATGAAGTCATCGTCTTTGCGGATCGCATCATAGTGCTGCGCAACGACGGATCGATAAAGATCATTCTGTGGGTAGTCTGGTGGAATGGTAACTGTCGCCGGGTCAACCTTGCGATTAACTGGAAACTTGGAAGTGTTGTTCTTTCCACCAGCTGTCTGAATTTGGCCAAAGAATGGCTGGTTTTCCTGCAACGTTTTCCACGGAATTGAATTTCTTGATTTTTGCTCAAGAGAATAGGTAGCAGGGGCATCCCAAACAAAGTTGTAGTCCGTTTTCCCAAGGTTGAAGGTGAAGTAGCCACTTTCCTTGACCAACTCCGGAAGCAGTTTCATGCTGTCAGGCAAGTCAAGCTTGGCTGGACCACGTGAAGAACGATGTTCGTGAGCATTGAAGCGGATTTGGTTTTGCCCACCCATCAATGCAGACCGGCAAGCAGAGCAAACTGGGGCCGGAACAAAAGCACGAGAAAATAGCACGCCACGCGATGCCAGTGAATCAATATTTGGAGTCGCACCCTGATTGATCGGGTCACCGTAGCAACCCATCCATGGTGAGGTGTCTTCGGCAAAGAGCCATAGAATGTTGGGCCGACTTTTCGGCTGCGTGCCAGGTGGTTGGATGTCTTGACCAGAAACACTGGATGCGGATGGAATTGCGTGAAATGCAAAAGCTAGCAATATGGCGTAGCAGGCCAGAATTTGTCGTCGCATGATACCGAGGATTCAGAGTGTTGCAGGAAAGGTAGGCACCTAGGATAACCATTGGATGCTCTTGCGTTTGAGAAAAACGTGGTTTGGTCATTGTGTGGTGGGTTTATTGCTGTCTCGGTTCGCCATTACTCAAGTTGTTTAGTGTGCGCAACCGATTCCTTTCTAAGTGCGCTCGCTGTGTAAACATTGCTGTGGACGCGTTATTTTCGGCGTTCCAGTGATCATCATTGTGCATTAGTTTCGGCAGAGGCCAGCCATGCGATTGAAGTTCAGACATACTGCTCGATCGATATCTGTCTTGGTGCTAGTAGCAATTGGCGTCCTTGCATGTGCAACAGAGCTCTTGGGACAACAAATCAGGCGTTCAGCGAGTCGTGGTGCATTGATTGTTGATTTACCTTCAGCCGATGCGACTGAACCAGTAGTACAGGTTGCAGCGAAACCTCTTGCCCTGCCGGTGGAAGTTAACGAGACGCTTCAGGAGTTGCTTGTTGACGGTCCGCAGAAGGACGTTCCCCAGAATGACGTCGGTGGATCTGTCGACCCCGTATTGGCAGAACAGGTAGACGGTCTGACCGTCGAGTCGTTGGAAGCAATTGCGACGAATTCGAATCCATCGATTCTGCGTGCGAACGCGGAAATCGCGGCCGCGCGCGGCCGTGCCTATCAAGCGGGGTTGCGACCGAATCCGAAAGTCGGCTTCGATTTTCAGCAATTGGGAAGTGATGGTCTTGCAGAGCAGTACGGAGTCCTGGTTCAACAGGAGGTTGTGCGAGGACAAAAGCTGCAATTGAATCGTTCTATCGCGTTGCACGAAGTTGCAGCAGTGGAGCAGGCTTGGGTTGCTCAGCGTCAACGTGTGCTCACTGATGTACGAATTGCGTACGTCCGTGCCTTGCGGGCCACCAAGCAACTCAAGCTCTCGAAGCAGTTGGTTGAAATCGGACGTCAGGCAATCGATGTCTCCAAGGAGTTATTGAATATAGGTGAAATCAGTCGCGCCGAATTATTGCAGGCAGAGATTGAAGTTGAGTCTGCCGAAATTGTCTTGAGGAATGCCGAAAATAATCAGAAAGCAGTTTGGCGGGAACTTGCGGCGGTAATTGGACAGGAATCTTTGCAGGTACAACCACTTGCAGGGAATCTTTCTTCCTCTGGTGGTGATCTGCAGTTTGAACAGTCACTTCAGAACCTTCTCAGCAAGAGTCCTGAGGTAGCTGCGTTGTTTTCTGAGATCGAACGTGCACGATGTAATCTGAAGCGACAGCAAGCTGAGGTAAAGCCCAACGTGACTGTGCAAGGACTCATCAATTGGCGGGACAACGGAATCGGCGGAGGTCCTGACGGTGCAATCACGGTAGCGATGCCTCTGCCACTTTGGAATAAGAATCAAGGTGCAATTCGCGAGGCTCGTTATCAGCTTGACGCCGCGCAACATGCTTTGAGTCAGGTCGAACTGGAACTCAAGCAAAGACTCACGCCTGTATTTCAGCAGTATCGGAATTCTCAAGAGGAAGTTCGCCGGTACGAGGCTCGGATTCTGCCCAAGATTGCGGAAACTCTGGAACTGACCCGCAAGGCGTACGAATTGGGCCAAGTAAATTTCACTAGCCTGCTTCTTGTTCAGAGAACTTACGCGAATACCCAGCTAGCACATCTCGAGGCTCAGGAACAACTGCGCATTGCTCAGTTGAGAATTCGAGGCATGCTACTTTCCGGTAGCTTTTCAACGCGCACGCCGGTGGCACGAAAATATTGATTTTCAGTCCATCTGAGCATGCAGCTTTCAATATCTGTCCCCTGATCCTCTTTGTTCGCGTCTGCATGTTACGTTAAATAGCGTTAGAATGCCGTCGCCTCCTCATTGAGTTGTCAACTGTTGAGGCAGCGTGTGAACCGTGACCAATTGTTTTGTCCAGGAGATGATGATGGGACTGCGTGTCGGTGTAACTTTTGTCGTTGTGTGTTGGGTGGCCTTAACGAGTGCCACAATTCGCGTTCATGCGCAAGGTAATGCCGGGGACGTGCCAGCCACTGTGGAAAAACCGGTTGCAGATGAATACCACGGGACCACTGTCAGTGAGGACTTTCGATGGCTGGAAGATGGACAGAGTCCTCTCGTTAAAAAGTGGAGCAACAAGCAGAATAGCTACGCACGGAGTATTCTGGATCGTTTGCCTGGTGTTCCCAAGTTGCGACAGCAGATCACACAGATTCTCAGTGCCAAAACCGTGGGTTATGGGAGTGTATCGCTAGTTGGTGAAAAGTGTTTTGCCATCAAAAAAGAACCGCCGCGCCAGCAGCCTTTCATTGTGGTGATGAATTCCGTGGATGACGTGTCAGGTGCACGCATCATTGTTGATCCTAATAAGCTTGATTCATCGGGCACTACTTCGATTGATTGGTACAAGGTGTCGCCAAACGGAAAGTGGTTGGCTGTGTCACTGTCCAGTGGCGGTAGCGAAGTCGGAAATTTGACTCTCTATGAGGTTGAAACAGGAAAGACAATTTCCAGCGACAGGATTGATTATGTGAATAGCGGAACAGCCGGCGGATCACTTGCTTGGTTCCCCGACAGTACCGGTTTTTTTTACACCCGGCATTTTAAGGTCGCACCTGACAATCCGAATGACCAGAATGTGTACCAGCACGTTTACCGTCATCGGTTGGGGGAATCGGTCGCCAACGATCAATATGAGTTGGGAGAAGGATTTCCACAGATTGCAGAGATTCAATTGGCGATGGATGAAAAGACAGGGGATTTGTTGGCCACGGTGCAAAAGGGTGATGGTGGTGAGTTTGCTCATCATTTGCGTGATTCAGGTGGGAGGTGGCGGCAGTTCAGTCGATTTGGTGATGGTGTAAAGCAATCTGTATTCGGCAATCAAAATGACTTGTTGGTGGTGACACTTCGTGATGCTCCGAAAGGGAAGATTGTTCGTGTTCCCATCGCAACCCTTGATGTAAAGAACTCACCTACATTGATTCCCGAAGGAAAAGACACCATCGTTACCAGTGGTGTTGCCTTTTGGGGAGAGACAACCATTTTGCCAATGCGGGAACACTTGTATGTGGTTTATCAACTGGGTGGGCCAAGTGAGTTGCGGTGCTTTGATTATGAAGGCCGCTCGTTGCCTGCACCTGATCAGTTGAAAGTTGCAGCAGTGCATGGTTTGCAAGCGATGAGCGAAAAATCTGTGCTGTTTGGAAATACCTCCTACACCGAACCAGATGCCTATTATCGGTATGATGTGGAAACTGGTGAAACCGTCCAGACGCAGGTCGCAAATGTCTCAGCAACAACGATGGATGGAGCACGAGTGGTGCGGAAGTTTGCAACCTCGGCAGACGGCACAAAAATCCCACTCAATATCATTTTGCCTCCGGGCGTCAAACCAGATCAATCCAACGCCTGTCTCGTTTATGGGTATGGAGGATATGGCGTTAATTTAGAGCCGCGATTTAAGCCCTTGAATCGTATTTTGATGGACTACAAAGTCATCTATGTCGTGACGAACCTACGCGGTGGCGGCGAGTATGGTGAACAGTGGCATCTCGAAGGTAATCTTACCAGTAAGCAAAACGTTTTCGATGATTTTGCCGCATGTGTGAAATCGATGAGTGCAAATGGTTACACCACGCCGGAACGAACTGCGATTTTGGGAGGTAGCAATGGTGGTTTGTTGATGGGAGCTGCGTTGACCCAGCATCCAAACATGGTCAAAGCAGTCGTTTCGCTCGTCGGTATTTACGACATGTTGCGTGTGGAGCTTTCACCGAACGGAGCGTTCAATGTGACCGAATTTGGAACGGTCAAAAACAAGGATCAATTTGAGGCACTCTTTGGCTATTCGCCGTATCACAACGTGCAGGATGGTGTGGAATACCCTGCCGTTCTCTTCATGACGGGCGAAAACGATCCACGCGTTGACCCAATGCAGTCACGTAAAATGACTGCGCGATTGCAACAAGCGACGGTTGCTGACGCACCCATTCTGCTTCGCACCAGTGCAAATGCAGGGCATGGGAGCGGGAACTCCTTGGCAGAACAGATTGAGCAAAGCGTGGATCTCTACGCCTTTCTTTTTAGTCACCTGCAGGTCGACTGAGTTCCTGAGCGACTGGTGCTGTAGATGCTGCTTCCATGAATGTTGGATATTGACCACGCAAATCCACCTGCCGGTGCGGAAGCACTTGCTGGGTAGGATGAGTGCTGGTATCTGGGCTGATTACTGACTGATGCGGAAGCATGGAGAGATTTCGCGGTGGTTAAGTCTTCAGAGCTAAAGAACTTGATCTTGCCTCGATAGATTGATTTCATGCGATCCAGATCAGCCAAGTATTGCCACGACAGGTCATTGCCTTGATGCCAGGCAATCGCTTGTGCAACTTTCTGCGGAATTTGACCGTTGCCCAATTGTTCGCACACGTGAATGATGATTGGATCATCCGTAAACATTTCCAGGGGGATCATTCGGTAGGCAATTCGCGGTTTCGGGTCCGGTTTTCCGTGTTCAAGACAGACCGTTTTCGCCTTCAATTTGCGAACTTTACCTGGCGCAATACGCATGATTCCCATGCCCGCGCCCTGTCTATTCCCGAAACCCTGCCCATTACCCATGTCGAAGCCTCCGCCCACGCCTTGGTTTCCACCTCCTCCCGCAGGATTCTGGTTCATGTTTTGATTGGGGTTCTGACCAAATTGTCCTAGCACTGGAACAGCCGCTATCGCTTTCGGCATTTTTAATTGCAGCGGTCTATCTGATTCATTTCTGATCAAGACATTGGCTTGTTTCGCATTGAGTGCGATGAATTGCACTGTCACATCGCCGTGGTCGATGGCCTCGAATAGGTCGATGCCAGTTTCCTGTCCTGAAGCTTGCTGAGTGGCAACGCATCCGGTTGCTAAGAGAAACAGGCAGATGAAGCTTGTTGTGCATCTCATGAGTTAATTCCTTTGAAAAGTGTGAACGACGAGAGTGCAATGCCAGAGCAGACATCGTGCCAAAGCGGCGGTTTTTTGATTACCACGTGATTTGTGCCCAGCGAGAAGTTGTGTAACAAATTCTTCAGGAAAACATTGGGTCACGATCGCACATGTGTTTTGTTTTGCTACACCACTCCGCTGAATCTGCGGTCTTTGATCCAGGTAACGTGAATAATCTGGGGGCATCGGGTAAGATCTAGCCTCACGCAACGGTTTGCGCGTCCGCAAGCCGTGGATTACGAACCGCTCAGCAAATTGCAGCTGAGCAAATCCCAGAAATGGGAGCCATCTCTGAAACTATTTGTGCAAGTGAAATAACATGCAGATTCGTGTTGCAAAGTTAATTGTTCTGGGATTCTTTCTGGTCGTTCCCACGCATTCATTTGTGTTTGGGCAGCAAGCTGTTGATGTCGCCAGGGCGATCGATCAATACGCGGTGGTGGACCTTACAACTGATCTCAGCCAGCTTACGGAAAAGCAGCAACAGATGCTTCCGTTGTTGATGGAAGCTGGAAAGATTATGGATAATTGTTTTTGGTACGAAGCTTATGGCCCGCGTAAGAATTTCTTGGAGTCTTTGAAGCAATCCAAGGTTCGAAGATTCGTGAAGATCAATTATGGGCCATGGGATCGGCTCGACGGTAACGCGCCATTTGTCGAAGGTGTGGGTGCGAAACCACTGGGAGCCAATTACTACCCAGCCGACATGACGAAGGCTGAGTTCGAGGCAGCTGATCTGAGTGGGAAGGACAGTCTGTACACGTTTTTACGCCGGGACAAATCCGGCAAACTGAAGGTTGTTCCCTATCGCGAGCAATTCAAGCAGCCGATGCAACGTGCTGCCAAATTATTGCGTGAGGCGGCTGCATTGGCGGAAGATGCCGGTTTGCGACGTTACTTGCTCCTGCGTGCGGATGCATTATTGACTGACGACTATCAACCGAGTGATCTCGCCTGGTTGGATATGCATGACAACACCATTGATGTTGTGATTGGTCCGATCGAAAACTACGAAGACAAGCTTTATGGCTATAAGACAGCACATGAATGTTTTGTTTTGATTAAGGACAAGGCATGGAGCGCGCGACTGGCAAAGTACTCGAAGTTTCTGCCAGATCTACAGGCAACCTTGCCTGTGCCCGATAAGTACAAACAGGAAGAGCCAGGAACAGATACCGAGCTGAATGCTTATGACGTGATTTATTATGCCGGTGATTGCAATGCCGGTTCAAAAACAATCGCGATTAATCTGCCCAACGATGAGCAGGTGCAGTTGCAAAAAGGAACTCGGCGGTTGCAATTGAAAAATGCCATGCGTGCCAAGTTCGATAAGATTCTGGTTCCCATTGCAGATGAGTTGATCGCACAGGATCAACGTAAGCACGTCACGTTCGATGCATTTTTTAGCAACACGATGTTCCATGAAGTTGCACATGGACTCGGTATTAAAAATACAATCGATGGACGTGGCTCCGTTCGAACTATTTTGAAAGAGCATGCGGGAGCAATTGAGGAAGGAAAGGCTGATATTCTCGGCTTGCATATGATCAATCAGCTTCATGAACGTGGAGAGTTGAAGACCGATCTGCAGGACTTTTACGTGACTTTCATGGCGGGGATTTTTAGAAGCGTGCGTTTCGGTGCTTCCAGTGCTCACGGCAAAGCCAATATGATTCGTTTCAACTTTTTCCGGGATGCGGGTGCATTCGAACGGCTGCCAAACGGTCGGTATCGCGTTGACGTCGAACGTTTTCGGCAGGCCACTAAGGATTTGTCGTCGTTGTTATTGCAGTTGCAGGGTAATGGTGATTACGCCGGAGCGACGGAGCTCGTGAGAACAAAAGGAGTGATCGGGCCGCAGTTGCAGTCTGAACTGGACCTGCTCACGGAAAGAGGCATTCCTGTGGATGTCATTTTTCGCCAAGGGCCAGATGTCCTTGGTCTGAAATAGTTTGTGTTTAATCAGTATGAGTGGCTGATGAATCTTTCGGATAATCGCTGACAATCAAAGGCCCTCAAACAATTTTTATTTTCCGCAATGATTCTGGAGACCCCTTTCATGTTTCGTGTTTTTTGCTGCCGCGTTTGTTTGCCTCTGATGTTTCTCTTGGTGGCGACTCAAGGTCGATCGGAAGACGGCGTGAAGCCGGAATCCGACGGTATGAAAGTGATTTTCAATGGGAAAGATCTCACCGGTTGGGATGGTGATCCTCGGTTGTGGTCAGTGCGTGATGGAGTGATTCATGGTGAGACGACGGCCGAGAAATCTGCGAAAGGTAATACCTTCCTGATTTGGGAAGGCGGCGAACTCAAGGACTTTGAATTACGACTTTCATTTCGATGCACAGCCACTAATAATTCTGGCATTCAGTATCGTTCGATGAGAGTGCCGCAAGGAAAACGCGTTGGTAACAAATGGGTCGTCAAGGGTTACCAGCATGAAATACGCAATGAAGACACTTTTCCGAATGTCCCCGGGTTTATCTACGATGAGAGGGGGAAACGTGGTCGCATCTGTCTTGTCGGAGAGACAGCAACATGGAATGCGGATGGTAAGAAAGTGGCAAAAGAGCGATTGATTGATGCTGCAGGATTTAAGGATCTGATGAAAGTCGATGAATGGAACGATGTGAAGATCATCGGCAAGGGAAATCGTATTCAGCACTTTCTAAATGGGAAGAAAATTCTCGATTTCACAGACGAGCATCCCGAAATGGCATTAAGCGAAGGAATCCTCGCGTTGCAGTTGCATGCAGGTAAACCCATGTGGACAGAGTTCAAGGACATTCGCATTCGTTTGGATGACAAGTAAGAGTCGATAGCCGAAAGTTGCCCAATGAAGTGTCGGTGACTGTAAGTGGCGGTAACTGTGTTTAGCGGCACGTCAAACGGTTGCTGGTTCACTGGATTTATGCGGCGAGTGGGATGAAATAGTGTAGGAAGATGTGCAGCGTGTACCGGTAGCCCGGTGACACGAGACACGTCTTGATCTTGCCTTGACGCCTCGTTGTTTCCGCTTCTCATGCTTTTTCCTGAAAGCATGACATGAGTGTCCTGAACTTGCTGCTGATCAGGTGGTCATGGCGGGTGTGTCGCCGGACGCTGCCAGAGTTTGGCCGACGGTGAGCGGTGCTTTTTCCGCCAGATGCCACGGTAGTGTTACCCAGAAGGAGCTTCCGCGTCCGAGTTCACTTTCGAAATCGACCTCGCCTCCAAGCAGTTTGGCAAGTTCTTTCACGATCGAAAGGCCAAGGCCGGTTCCAGCGAATTCTCGGGTCAAGCCCTCACCGTCAAGCACTTTACGGCTTTGCCGGAATTTTTGAAAAATGATGGACTGATCTTCGCCGGCGATCCCGACGCCGGTGTCACTGATGAGAAGTTTGAAACGACCGTTGTCAACGTCGGTCACGGTGACTTTAATCATGCCACCCTCGGGGGTGAACTTGATCGCGTTACTGAGCAGGTTGTTGAGGATCTGTCCGAGTTTGTTGGGGTCTTGATGCGCCTTCGGAAGATTGTCAGGGACATCGACGGACAACGAAATGTTCTTGTCTTCGGAGAGTGATTGGATCATGTCACATTGTGCCGACACGAGGCGACCGATTTCAAACTCGCTGGATTTCACTTCCATCTTGCCTGCTTCGACCTTCGCCAAATCGAGAATGTCATTAATCATTTCGAGAAGAAGTCGTCCACTCTTCTGAATATTGGACGCATATCGGCGTTGTTTGTCGTTCAACGAATCGATCCCCTGCAGAACCTCAGAAAAGCCAATTATGCTGTTGAGCGGAGTTCGTAATTCGTGACTCATGTTGGCAAGAAAATCACTCTTCAAACGGTTGGCTTCGTAGAGTTGCAGGTTTAGCTGCGCGAGTTGATCAACACGTGTATCAAGTTCAGTATTGACTTCCTGAATCTGATCTTGGGTTTCGGTAAGGTGACGCAGCATCCGATTGAAGGCGTCTGCCAGTTCACGGAACTCGTCCTCTGTTTCAATCGTCGCCCTCTGATTAGTGTCGCCGTGCGTAATGGCATCACTGACGTCACGCAAGTGATACATGGGATAGAGTACGAGATGCCGTACGATGGTGTGTAGTACGAATAGAGTGACCGCGACAATCAACATTCCCAATGCAACAACGATGGCTCGGATGAATGTGGTTGAGTCCCGCGTGCTCTCATATGGCATCGTTACTTTATGAACACGGAACGGAATCTGAGATGCTCGTGTTTCGGGAGGTGCGTTGGGGTCAAATGTAGTTTCGCTTCCCTTGGCCATGTGACACAGTTGGCAACTCTGCTTGAAAAACACGGGAATGTAATAAACGCAGTTACCGTCGTCCGTTTCATACTCATCGAAAAGCGGTTGTTCCAGGTTGGGAGTGATCTGGCTCAGTGCTTCGTTCTCTGCAAACTCAATCGGTTCAGTCAGGTCAGGCCGTTGTTCACGTAGTGAGTTCGCATAGAAGGCGACTGAATCGCGTCTCAATTGCTCAAGAATGGCCGCTTCGATCGGATCGTCAGGAGTTTCTCGGCTTGGAAGCTTGGTGTACTGCCTAGAGTCACTGAGTGACAGAAATTCGTGTTTGCTTTTAGATACTTGGTCACCTTCATCTTGATCAAAGCTGTCGCCGGTGACGTTCGCACCAATGATCACTTTTCGAAGATCGCTGAGTACAGTTTTCGGATCAACATTTTCAGTGTCCTGATTTGACCCCGTGGCGACAGTCTCACGCTGGTACTTGGACCAGACCGCATCATCATGAAGGAGCAATAGTTGGATTGCCGCGAAGTCTTTTGCGCGTTGTCTGGTCGTATTGAGAACCAGTTCACGTCCCAGTTTCTCGACCACGGCGAAGGCGCCTAGCATGAGGACCATTAACGCTGAACCGAAAAAGAGCAGACATTTCCGCTCCAGACTCATCGATGCAAATAGGCCTTTGAGCAGGCGAGTCATGATTTACTGGTTTTCCGATCGAGGGTACGACAGTCCGCACTCACATGAGCGTGACGAATGAGTGTGACGGAATTTGTGTTTCGATGGCACCCGAATTTGTCCTGGGTTGCTACTCCCGTGGCGGGCTCACAGCTTTCGCTCTCATTTTAGCTTGTTTTTGTCGTGAAGTACCGGTTTTTGCGTTCGGTTGGTTCATTCTCTCGATCTCACTGAGCTTGCTCTCATTGCCTGGCCGGTGGGTTTTAGCGACACCAATACACAAATTGAGTCAGTAAATTCGGTCACGACTTGACGATGCTGAGACAATGACTCGAACAAAGACGCATCCACGTGTGGGGATGCTTGTCCCTAAATTCTTGTGAAGAACGATTTGAATGGAAGAGAAACGAGTACGATTGATGCATTACGATCCGCGTTGGCGGCAGGAATTTCAGCAAACAAAAAGCAGCATTCTGCATAGTTGTGCTGGTTGGGTCACGGCAGTAGAGCATGTGGGCAGCACGGCGATATCGGGGCTGATTGCCCGACCTACCATCGACGTGCTAGCTGCCGTGGCCGACGAGACTGCTTTGACCACTGCAACCCAATTGATTGAGGGTCTGAATTTTCGAATCAATGATGCTCCGGATTGGTCCACCGAGCCGGTTGTTCTTGGCAAGCCGCGTCATTTGTCAACTGCTCAACCAGATCCGACACACTGTGTTTGGCTGGTGATTTACGAATCAGATTGCTGGCACAGAATGATACGTATGCGAGATTGGTTGCGGGATCAAAAGGAAACGGCGATTCGATTTGAGGAGGCCAAGGTCGCACGCTGGCGGAGTGGTGAAGGTGAGTTGTCGGCTTATGAGTCGGACAAGGCACTCTTCTTCGCGCATTTGGAGGATCAAATGGAAGCCTTTCAGAGACCTCGCAAGGGTCACACATGAATGTCCGGGTCAGGGTGAACATGAGACTGAGCCTGTGAGGTAAACCAAGTTGATCTTGGAGATTCGGTAAGAAATAAGAGCTTTGCCGGCGATCTGTAGGAGTTCACACGCTTTATGAAGATGTGGGTGGTTTCGCCGCTCCTCATAGTGCGCGGGGGTCGGTAGGCTGAGTATACTGAAACCCGCTCTCCTTCCCTGATCTAACTTTTCGACCCTCAGACTCGCGATCTCCTTCAATGCCTCGGAGCCGACTTGGACCACTCGCGATTGAAACAAAACTTGGTGACCATCCGTCGCAAAGTTCGGTTTGGAGGGCGATTCATGTGCAGCTGAAGCGTGCTGTAGCCGTCAAAGTGTTTGCTGCACCTTTTGGAGGAACGCCAGAGGCCCGCTCAGCGTTTGCTGCCGAATGGGAGGTGCTGAAGCAGATTCAGCATCCCGCTATTGTCCGATGTTATGGTGGCGGGTTTGAGGAAACGGATGCTTATCTGGCTCACGAATTAATTGAGGGACCTACCCTGGCTAGTGAGTTGGAGCGCCGCTCGCGTTTGTCATGGGAATCTGTTCTGGATCTTGCTGAATCTTTGACGGCTGCTCTACAGTTGTTGCATGAAAAAGAGGTTTTGTACGGAGTTGTACAACCAGAGAAGGTGCTATTTGCCGGATTAAGCCCTGTGTTGATCGACGTGCGCGTTGACAGAGCGACCACGTTGTACCGAACCAATCGCGTGGTCACACCCGATGAAATGACTTATTGGTCGCCTGAGCTTGCTGAAAATTCAAACGCCTTCTCGGTGCATGGAGATCTGTACTCATTGGGTGCGACTCTTTACACGTCACTGACCGGTCGCGCTGTTGTTTCCGGAACATCAGTCGAAGAGGTGCGTGGGAATATTCTCTATGAAACACCGCAGAGCCCCGCGTCCATTGTCATGGATTGCCCAGTTTGGCTCGACAAACTGATCATGCAACTGCTTGAAAAAGATCCCAGTAACCGCCCGCACGGAGCAGCGGCTGTAACGTTGGCTTTGCAAGAGGTTCGACGTCGATCGATGTCGCGTACTGGGGTTGCTGAACATATTTCTCACGGGTTCAGCCCTCTTAATGTCACTGACCAAAAAGAGAGAGATGAAGCACGTATTCTGTTGGGGCACGGTGCATTGGACGCCGATGAAGATGAAAATGTCACAAAACCGGAATGGTATGATCGTGCGATCGTTCTCGTTCTTGGTCTGATTTTCATTGCATCTATGATCACCTACGCGGTCTGGCCCTTGAATGAAAATCAAATGAGAGATCGAGCCAAAGATTTGTTAGCTCGCGAAGATCGTAATTCTCTGAATCAGGCCAAAGTAAGTTATCTTGAGCCAATGCTTGAGAAGTATCCCGATGGAGTTCACGCCGCATGGGCACATGACCAACTAGAATACGTAGCAATGATTCAGGCGGAGCACGTCTTGAAAGTCAAGTTAAAGGCCAACAGACCTTTGTCGAATGAGGGTGAGCGACTGTATGCCGAAGCTTACGAGTTTGAAAAGTTTGGCGATGTTGCGACCGCGTTGGATCGCTACAGAAGCATGCAGACTCTACTGGCCGATGATGAGAGATACTTGCCGTTTGTAAATCTTGCACGAAGGCAGATTGCAGATATCGAAGAGAACGGTTTCGAACAAGGTGAAGCGGCGCGAATCATTCAAAATAAGCTCGATGAAGCAGAGAAATCGCTTAAAGATGGCAATATCGTTGCAGCACGCAAAATTTGGTACAGCATCCTGGATCTCTACGGCAATAATGGAAACGTTGCGCCACTTGTGTCAAAGGCACAGAAGTTACTTGCCACTGACGGTATTCAGGATGATGAAAGTCATGATCAGGGGTCATCGCAGTGAATGAGCAAGATGAGTTTGTCTCGCCGATCGATGCACAAATGGCAGCTCCACCAAACTTGGCAAACGACGTGAGTGTTCCAAGTGTGGGTCACGCACCGATTCAGGTAGGTCATGCACCAACAGCGGGCGGCGGAGCAGAAAAACTGATTCAGAATAAGTTCGCAGTGTTAGCATGCCTGTTTCTTGTGACAGGTTTCCTGGGTCTGCCATTGTTGTGGATGAATCGAAGGTTCAATACAGCCGAGCGTATCATCTGGTCCATTGTCGTGATCATCTACACCTTGGTTCTGTTCGGACTTGTCGGACTCGTTTTTCTGTGGTCGTACCGACAAATCGCCGGTTCCCCAATTAGCTTTATGGTTCTGTAGCAGCGCTGCCTGATTTGACGAAGTTGTGGTCACTTCAGCTTCGTTTTCCAGCGTTCAATCTGAATTCGGACCTGATCTGGTGCAGTTGATCCATAGCTCACGAAAGCGGCAACCGAATTTTTGCACCCGAGAGACTCAAACACCGTTGCGTCAATTTCTGGTGCGTGACTTTGGAGTGCTTCCAGTGGAAGTTCTGCCAGTGGGACATCTTTCTGCATGGCATCACCCACGATCGCGCCAACAAGGTGATGGGCGCGTCTTTGTGGAACACCCTTCTCGATCATCCACTCCATTAAGGTCGTTGCATCCAGATAACCGCGTTCCAGTCGACTTTCAATTGATTCCCGTTGCAGTACGCTGCCTGATACGATCGGGGCTGCAAGCTCGAGCATCGCCGAGACGGTATCAAATGAGTCAAACAGAGGTGGTTTATCTTCCTGCAGATCGCGGTTGTATGCCAAAGGCAGATTCTTAACTAACAGCATCAGCGTTTGCAGGTTTCCCATGACTCTCGCTGATTTGCCCCGAGTTAGTTCGAGTGTATCTGGATTGACTTTCTGAGGCATGATGCTGCTACCGGTGCAGAACTGTTGCGGGATTTTGATGAAGTTGTATTCCACCGTGCTCCACAAAATCCACTCCTCGGCCCAGCCACTGAGATGGGATGCGATGGTCGCTAGCACAAAGGCACTTTCCAGCATGAAGTCACGATCGCTGCTGGTGTCCAAGCTGTTTGCGGTGACACCTTCGAAATCCAGCTGACGAGCTGTTTGTTGTCGATCAATCGGGAGTGTTGTGCCGGCAACTGCTGCAACACCGAGGCTGCATTGATTCACTCTTCGGCGACAGTCAGTGATTCGCTCACGGTCACGTTGAAACTTTTCGATATACGCAAGCCAGTAGTGCGAGGCCAGAACTGGTTGAGCTCTTTGCAGATGCGTATACGCGGGAAGAATGATATCGAAATCGCCGTCACACCGACTCAGGAACTCACGCTGCAACGTTTCTAATCGAGCGTCGATCCCGTCAAGTGCCTCGCGGACCCACATTCGGATATCTGTGCTGACTTGGTCATTGCGGCTTCGCGCAGTGTGCAATTTACGACCCACATCGCCAATCCGATCGATCAAGGCCTGCTCGACATGCATGTGAATGTCTTCCAGCTCAAAGCGAAACGGGAGCTGGCCGTCGTCAATTTCGGTTTGAATTTCGACCAAAGTGTCGCGGATGAGCGAAAATTCTTCCTTTGTCAGCAGGCCAACGCTGGAAAGCATCTCAGCATGGGCGATCGAACCACGAATGTCCTGCCGATACAAGCGACTATCGAAACTGATGCTCTCAGCAAAGGCTTCAAGCCGTTCGTCGGTGCTGGCTTGGAAAACACCGCTTCGGGAGGGGCTTTTCACGGATCGATTGTCCCAATTGCTTCGGAATCTTAATAATGCACGAGGATCGCGCGTCAATTAGGCGTCCATTATCCCAGACGGGCACAGAAAGACGACCCCGCTCAACCAGAAACCTGAGAACGTACTCCATTCAGGGGTTTCTCAGAGTGGGTGACCCTTATCAGATGTCCGATGGCGGGGTAATTTAAATCCTCCGGACTGTTTTTTGCCGTCATCAAACGCAGCGATCTTCCAGTGAGCGGTAATGGTACTCAATTTTGAGAGGCTGCAGTTCCGATGCAGGTTCGCGAGCGTGTGTTTGAGTCTCTGTCAGTTTCAGTCCCTGGATTTTCCAACAACGATTTTCTGCAACAATGACAAGTGCCGGGCAAAGAGCGGATCTGCGACACCCACCAACTGATCGTCGAAGTCCTTAATCACGAGACTGCACACAGCAAACCAGATTGATGTGTCAGCCACTCACTGAAGCTGCTGTCCGGGCTATCACCCTCAACTTGTACATCGATATGCAAATTCTCTCTCCACAATCCCATGACCGATGCAGCCAGCCTTTGGTCTGCCGTTTTCTGCTTGCTGTGGTTTTACTGTCATGTGCTGCGTATGCGCGAGCAGAGGATGTTTTTATCACGGCAGCAGTCGGCGAGCCATTTGGAGCGGCGACAATTGAAATACCTCTCGATTCCGCCATGTTCGGTCGTACTTTTCCTGCGCTCAGGGTGAGTGGCGGAAATGGACGTGCTTTGTACCCTGTGTCCAACGATTTGGTCACGACCGGACGACCTTCTGATCGACCAGTTCCCCAAGCTGGTGGAGGCAGACTGCTGAATCGTGTGGGTAGTTTGATTCGAGAGCTTGCCAGTGGTGAGGAGCAATTGAATCAGACAGTAGCTCGGCGAGTTTCATTCCTGTTTTCTGGTGCAGAGCCGCTGACAGTGACCTTGACTGATCAGCAAGGAATGATTGGCAATTATTCAATCGTTCCTCAACAGGATCCAGCGGTTCACGCGAGTGTCCTCAAAACTTGGTGGACAGGCTACACGAATGCTGCACAAAAACTCGTCGCATCGTCCGAGCAGCCATCTGCTGCGCAACTTTATCTGATTGCGATGTTGGCCAGACGGACTGGATTACCAATGCCCAATTGGTATGCCGAGTCACAGCAGGAAGAAGATCAGTTGTTGAGTACTTTGAAATTGATTGGCGGCGCCACCGGTGTTGGAGAGTCAATGTTTGCAGAGGCAGCCGTTGGGACAAGACCAACACAGTTGGCGACTAAGCCACTGCCGGCGCCGCCGCGTTGGATTCCTGAAATGGTTCCCGGCGATGTGAAAAGTGCCGTGTTGGAACCCATTGCGACGAAGGTCCCACCTGACTGCTTTTACATCAGGTATGGCTCTTTCCAAAACTACTTGTGGTTTCAAGATTTGGCGGATGATCACGGTGGCGACATCACGCGAATGATCACGTTGCGAGGTGTCGTGAATGATAGTGCTGAGCGTCTCGAAACGCAGCTGAATATGAAAATGACACAATTGTCTCGCATGTTGGGGGGCACCGTGATCGAGGATCAGGCCTTGATCGGAAGAGATCTCTTTCTGACCGATGGAGCAAGCATGGGAGTCTTGATCAAATCAAGAAATGGATTCTTGCTCAATACTTCGATCAACAATGATCGCACCAAGCTAGCACGCGAGGATGCGTCTGTTACGCTCGAGAGTTTCCAAATTGGCGACCGAGATGTCAGTTTGCTCCGTAGTGCAGACAACCGCATTCGCTCTTTTTTGACGCAGGATGGAAACTATATTTTTGTCAGCAATAGCCGCAACCTGACTGAACAATTCATTGAGGTAGCCAAGTCAGGACGCTCACTTGCCGCGACTCCTGAATTCATGCTTGCCAGGAAGTTGATGCCCCTCGAGCGTGATGACACGATTTTTGCATACTTTTCTCCAGCAATGCTTCGCGGTTTGGTCTCCCCTGAATACCTGATCGAATTGCGGCGTCGGATGTTTGCCAAAGCAGACATCTCGCTTGTGCAACTGGCTAGGATGGCTGGGGCAATGGAATCGCAATTGCCCCAGCGTGATTTAGGGATCGATCAATTGGTTGCTACTGGATTGCTGCCACCTGATTTTGGTATTCGGTCAGATGGTAGCGGTGTATTTGAGTTGAATGATAATGCGTTGGATACGAAACGCGGTGCGCGAGGCAGTTTCCTGCCAATTGCTGATGTTGAGATTGAAGCGGTCACTCCCGACGAGTTTGCTTGGTACAGTCGGATAGCGAACGAATACACCAATCGATTTCCCAGCATGGACCCCATCATGGTGGGAATCCATCGAGATGACAGAGAGCCAGACTCGAAGCTTGAACGGCTAACAATTCATGCCGAAGTTGCCCCCTTCGATCCCGGTAAGTACGGCAAATATGCGCAGCAACTAGGGCCACCTACTCAGGTCGCGATGCAATTTGCACCTGACGATATTATTTCAATTCAGGCACATGTTGCTTCGCAACAAATCGGCCCACCCACTCATTTATTCGCGGCGATCAAGGATACGGTACCTCCCACCCCCGATCAGTTTGAAGGAATCATCAAAGCCTATCTCTCGTTGCGGCAATTGCCGGGATACCTCGGTGCTTGGCCGCAGCCAAGTACGCTCGATCGTCTGCCGCTTGGCTTGGGGCGCGGCCAGCCAGTCGGACCGGGAATGAGTCGTCTTTTGGGAGGTCTGTATCGCTTCACGGATGGCAAGTTCAGTATCCTCTCATTTCAGCCCCAAGTGATCACTCAGAGCTTGCCATTTCTGGCTGCTACTGATGTTCCTAATCCAGCTCAGATTCGCGCTACCGTTGGTGATCTGAATGGCAGCCAATTAGAGGGATGGGCTAACGGACAACTTTACGACAGAGCCCGAATCAGTAGTGCTGCTACAGCGCAATTTCTTGATTCAATCACCCGCCAGTTTCAGTTGCCACCGGATCAAGTTCTGGCAACGGTGAATAGCATCCTTGGAGCGGATGTGCAGTGTAGCCTCGGAGGGCAGTACGAGTGGTCAGAAGGGCGAGGACAATGGCAAAGCACTGCTTGGAGTGGCCCATTGCCGCCTCAAAAAGCACCCGCTGATTATGTGGCACCAACAATGAAGTGGTTTCGCGGTGCTACCGTATCCGTAACTCAGCTTGAGGATCGCGTTATAGCAGATGCGGTCATTAACCTGGCGCGTGAATAAGCGTTCAGGTGAAGGGGAGCGGTTAACCCATCTTCGTTCGTTGAGCAATGGCTTCAGCAAGCAATCGATCAGGGCCGAGATAGCCGGAAGTTAGCCATTGCAATGAGGGGTGCCTCTTCGATGCCTCGTTTGTCTGACTCAAAATTGCCTGATTCAATCTTCCTTCAAAAAGTAAGTGTGGCTGAACCACCACGGTGTCAAATCGATCGCTCGCTGCGATTGATTCAAGTGTGTCTGGCAAGCGTGGTTCTGTCATGGCGTAAAAGGTCGTGGTCACGTCAGCTACAAAAGATCGATGGCTGACGATCTCACTGAGGATGAGCATATCCGCCTTTGCACAGGGATCGTGGCTGCCACGACCAACCATGACGATGGCCGTTCGTTCTGGCGTATGTTGACAGGCGGACAGTACCGCGTCCAATCGCTGCATCGTTAATTCGATAATCGCTGCGTGCCGAGATAGAGGGCGCGATTGATCAAATGTAACCTTGGGGCTGTGAGATTGGCATTCAGCAAGAATTTCAGGAATGTCTTGCTTGGCATGGCCGGCTGCAAACAATAGTAAAGGAGCGACATGGACATGAGTCACTCCTTTCGCCAAGAGTTGATTCCATGCCTCGGGAATCGTCGGGCTTTGGAATTCCAATAAGCCTGCTGCCACAGGTGCGGGAGCAACCAATTCGCTCAGGTGCTGTTGCAGCTCAAAGAACTGGCGAGTGCCGTCGGCGTTTCGTGTCCCATGTCCGACCAGTAAAATGCCTGTGTTGTCCATATTGGTGCATACTACCGGGTTCATTGGGCTGCCATGATTGGGATGCGGTGATGGACTTGCGGTGATTTAATCGACGACAGTGGACTTTGTGAAACCTTCCTCAGCTAATGAGGACAGTGCTGCGTTCAAATTGAAACCCGTGTCATAATGCACGATCACCTGGCGATTATCGATCAAGCCTTCTTTCTGCTGACCTGCCAATTCAACCGATTGGACACCATCTGCGTCTTCTAGCGTTGTCTTTACTCTCGGGAAACACGCCACTTCACAGTGCATCGTTGGCACGGCGATTGTCAAAGTACCCGACTCTGTCATCAACCCAGCAGGACTGGGTGTTGTTGGGGGACTAGGGTTTACCGGTTCGTTCTGATTTGGATAGGAGATAATTCCAATCATGATTCCTACCGCAGCCATCACGGCAATGACGTAAGCGAATCCTCGCATCGTGCAAACTCTCAAAGAAGGGTTGGTGAAGCTTAGAACAGCATCAATGAAATTATCACGGTAAGGCAAGATGTAAAATGATGCAATATTTCTGCACCCACTGCCGCACATGGCGTGACGTTACGGAGGAGCCGAAAAATTCTTCAGGAAGTTGGGGTTCTTTCGATGTACGGACAATTGACCGTGAATGTTGACAGTCAACGAACAAGGGATTGGCCGTGGCCAATCCCTTGTTGTGCCTCAAAATGATTCACGGAAGTGATCAGGAATTTGTTTTGACGTCAGCCGAGTCGGCGACGTTAACCCAAACGTGCACATGAGGTGCACCGCGATAGTGCCATACGAAAGATGGCCCTTCCAGTCGCCAGTTGTCCCATACGCCGTCTTTGCCAAGATCTTTGTCGGTGTAAAACGAGAGCTTACACGCATCAAGACCACCTTGTTTGGCGAGGCATTGCATTGCCTCTTGCTGATCGCTAGTGCGGTACATTTCGGTAAGAGTACCAAGCACTTTTTGCAGATGCTCTTTTTGGTCAGAGCTCATGTCAGTGACAGGAAGTCCTGTCATGCCACCCTTGGTTCCACGGAAAGCAACAGCCTGTTCTCGTGGTGTCTTGGCGACCTGAGCCTGTTTCTGTTGCTTGCCACCGAGCATCTGATAGAGCTTGTTGGCCTCGACAGCTTGGTTCCAGAAAACGTTGTCAGTGTGTTTTGGATTCTCAGTGAACTCAGGAGCGTGGCCATAGAAAATAGGACCACCAAAAGCAACGTGATCTGCTGAGTTTCCATCACACCTCAGCGTCATGTGTCGACCCGTCAGGACCAATTCGAATTTACCTTCGCCCGGTTTGCCAAAGATCGCGATTGACTGTTCGTTTCCGAACCCACCGGCATCGTCTTCCAGTTGCTGGTAGTAACGCTCATGCCATGCAGGATTGACAATTGACTCAAACACCTTGGTGATCAGCTCACGTTGTTCATCAGTGTAGAAGTCATCATTGATTTCCGGCTTGGTGATATTCCAGTTGTTGGCTACGAATGTTCGCAATAAACCCCGCTTTTTATCCTGGTGATTCCAATCAAAGCAGATTGATTTTTTTTGTTGGTCGTTGAGCGTTGAGTACAGCGTGCCCACGACAGACTCAGCACTCGCCGCAGTATCTGCTGCGGAAACCTGTAAGCCAGAGGTGAGAACTGAACCGGTAGCGATTGCCGCTGCGGTGGTGGATTCAAGAAATACGCGTCGATTGATCGAATGGGGGTCACGCATCGCGGCGACTACCTCGGGGCTGGAATGATGGACGGAGGGAAGGTTCTATTGTACGCATGATTTGTCAGGGTTTCATCCAGCAAACGCTTGAAATGAAGAGGAACCGTTTCAGCTGCTACTTACTCACGAGAATTTGCGAAACCGTAGGCTTCCTACGTAGCAAGTGGAAGCCTAGTTTGTGGATTCAATGCGGTAGTGGCGAGCGATGGTAAGCATGCTGATCAGCCACATGCTGCCAAGCAACAGAGGCGAAATTATGTGAAAAAATGCGCAGGCCACGGCAACTGCCAGAAAACCAAGGCCTAATATGGCCGCACCACCCCAAATGTGCCCCGACATTGCGATGAACGCAAAACCACTGAGCGCGGCGGCCGTCTGAAAGAAATTTTCCTGTTGCACACCACTGATGAACGGGATCAGATTGAGCACGCTAAGAGTCGCGAGATAAGCAAGCCAAATTGACCAGACGGGGCGTTCGGCCATGCTGCTCGGCATCATGGCTCCCTCTCGTGCTCGATAAATGACGATCAGGATTGCCAACATCATCAGGCCGCGTGCTGGCCAATAGGAAAGCCAATGGTGGGGTTGTTCAAAGAAGAACTGCATCCCAAACATGAACAGATGCGCCAGGAAAACAATGAATCCGATATTTTCCAGAGCCCGATCCCAATTTCTAAAATAGGTTTGGTGCTGGTCTCGTCGAAATTCCCGGGCCATGCGATCCAGCAGGCCACTGCTGCCGGCCTGCGTTGGCTCGCCGGTGATGTAACGTTCGAGATCGAGTGCCATGTCCTTGGCTGTGTCATAACGCGCACGCGGTTCTGGCCGCATTGCTCTCAGGCAGATGTTCTCAAGATCCGTAGGCACGTCCTTGCGCAGTTGGCGTGGCGGAAGTGGTTCGTCCTCTGCGAGGCTACGGAGTATTTGTGCCGTTGAGGTGCCTTCATGTGGAGGTTGACCCGTCAGCATTGCGTAAAGAATGGCGCCCAGAGAGTAAATGTCAGAGGATGCATCAGAATCACGTCCCCCGCTGGCTTGCTCGGGGCTCATGTAGTGTGGAGTACCCAACACTTGGCCGGTTTGGGTTAGGAGCGTTCCCCCCCGATGTGTCTTCGCCAGTCCGAAGTCAGTGACCAATGGAAAGCCTTCCGAATTGATCAGAATATTATCTGGTTTCAGGTCGCGGTGTACGATACCGGTACAATGCGCATGATGAACAGCATCAGCGATGCACTGCAATAAGCTTGCTATTTGATTGTAACTCAAGTCACGTGCATCAACGTGTTTTTGTAACGTAGGTCCATCGATGAATGTCATCGAAAAATATTCATAGCCTCGCCATGAACCGATGTCATAAATTGAGATGATGCCCGGGTGATCAAGTCGAGCGACTGCTTCTGCTTCCAACCGGAAGCGACTACGTTCTTCTTTTCCTGCCAGTACACCACCACTGATCAGTTTCAATGCAACTCTTCGGTCGAGGTTCTCTTGGTGAGCCTGATAAACCACTCCCATTCCGCCTCGCGCAATTTCCCTTTCGATCTGATAGGGGCCAATTCTCGCACCCAGAAGAGACGGCGCATCTGTGGTAGATGTTGCTCCCAGCCAATGGTGGTTGCGGAAAAACGTAGAAAGTTCATCTGCGTGTTCTGGATACGCCTCAAGATAAACCGAGGGATCAGGTGTATTCCCTGAATCAATCTTTTCCAGATATTCAGCCATCACGGTTTCAAGCACATCCTGAGGGTTCTCAGGTAGGTCATGGGGTGAATTCGACTGCACTTGATCGGAGTCCTTTGAAGTACTTGGCTCGTCATGCTCGTCGTGTGGTGGCTTCTCCATGGTTCACAGTATAAGGGCTAGTTTGCCCTGAGGTATCTGCTTTCGGAGATTCGCCTGCGTTGCTTGATCGACTTTCCCAAATTACGCTGGTAGCACAACACTGGCTGCCCACGAAAAGGAATGAAAATGTCGCTGCTCCACGTCTGGAAAAAATCAGCTGCTTGTCTGTTTGTGATTCTTACAGCCATGCTGCTTCAGTCTGCTTCATGTCTTGCAAATGACGCAATCAAGCAACCTAATGTCGTTGTAATCTTGACCGATGATCAGGGTTGGGGTGATCTGAGCTTGCATGAGAATCCCAATCTGGCGACTCCCAATATTGATGCGATGGCACGCGATGGTGCAGAGATAGATAGGTTTTATGTTTGTGCTGTTTGTTCACCAACAAGAGCTGAGTTTCTAACCGGCAGATATCACAATCGATCTGGCGTTTACAGCACGTCAGCTGGTGGCGAACGATTTAATTCTGATGAGCAGACAATTGCCGAGGTTTTCCGTGAGGGTGGATATGCGACTGGGTGCTACGGAAAGTGGCACAGTGGTATGCAGTATCCCTACCATCCCAATGCTCGTGGTTTTGATGACTATTACGGTTTTTGTAGCGGGCATTGGGGCAACTATTACTCTCCCATGCTGGAGCATAACGGCCGTCTTGTGAAAGGGGATGGCTTCATTGTTGATGACTTGACCAATCGCACCATCAAATTTATCGATTCACACCGTGACCAACCGTTTTTTGTCTACCTTGCGTTGAATACGCCGCATTCACCCATGCAGGTGCCAGATCAGTATTGGAAGAAATTTGCTGACAAGAAAATCATTCCGGATCCAGAACCAGCGAATGCACGGAAAGAAAAGCCGATACACACCCGGGCTGCTTTGGCGATGTGTGAAAACATTGATGCAAACGTGGGACGCTTGATCCAGCATCTCGACAGCAGTGGTATCGGTGAGGACACGATTGTTATTTACTTTTCGGATAATGGACCCAACGGTGCACGGTTCAACGCGGGGATGCGCGGTCGGAAAGGTTCGACCAACGAAGGTGGCTTGCGTTCACCTTGCATCATTCGGTACCCGCGGCGCATCAAACCGGGTACCAAGGTCAATCGGATCGCAGGTGCCATTGATTTATTGCCTACCCTCGCAGACTTTGCAGGAATCAAATTTGATGCCCCCAAGCCGCTTGATGGTACATCAATTACACGACTATTGATGGGCGACGGGGACGACTGGAAATCTCGTGTGATATTCAGTGCATGGAATAAGAAAGCGACAGTTCGAGATGACCGATATCGTCTGCAGCTAACAGGGGGCCTCTACGACATCATTAATGATCCCCGCGAGAAAAACGATTTGACTTCAACAAGACCAGAGGTGGTGAAAAGGCTCAAGAACGAGTTAGACGGATGGCTAGCCGAAACCGCGTTGAAATCCAGCAGAGATCCCGCCACGCGGCCAATCACGTTGGCTCATCCAGAAGCAGAATACACCCAATTGCCTTCCCGAGATGCGAATGCGAACGGGGGCGTGCGACGCAGTAATCGGTTTCCAAACTGCACGTTCATGACGAATTGGAAAACGCCGGAGGATTCGATTACATGGGACGTTGAGGTTCTTGGCAGTGGGGAGTACGAGGTTCAGATGTACTATGCATGCAAGCAAGCCGACGTTGGGTCGAAGATAGAGCTTTTGGTTGGTGATGAAAAAATTGAGAAAACGATTGAAGTTGCAAATGAAGTCCCTTTGATTGGGGCCGCCGAAGATCGTTTTCAGCGAGTGGAGGGTTATGTGCGTGATTGGCGACCGATGACGCTTGGTGTCGTGCAACTCGAGCCGGGCAAGACGACTCTCACGTTACGGGCTCGCGAGGTTGCGGGGGGGGAGGTCGCCGATATGCGGTTGTTGCTGTTTCGACGTCTCCGTTCCGCTGGCAAATAGGAAATTGGTCACACAACAGGCTTCCCAAAATCATTTGAGAGATGTGCTGGAACGTTAAACTGTGACGCCTTTGCCGTTTGGCGAATTGCGTTTGCGAATCGGAGTGCCGTGTGTGGTCGGAAAAACTGTGCTGACCGGTATGAGTGTGACGATCTAACCCAACTGTCAGCGGGAAGAATATTGCTCGGAAAGGACTGTTTCTTTTCCGAACGCCGAGTGAACTCCATCACTCGCATATTTGTCTCAAGCTGGCGTTTTGATTCGTTACGCGACAGATGAGATGCTTGTGGCCCCCTCCCTAAAGATCTTCTGTGCCGAAGGTGAAGAAACGGCTGCCCTTCGTGTCGGTCGGCGTCTGGACAAATACAGGCTGCTGCGACGGTTGGGAGAAGGTGGTTTTGCGACGGTTTTTTCCGCGCACGATCTGGTAGAAGATCGTAAGGTGGCGCTCAAAATACCGGACGAGCGATACATTACCAATTCGCAATCGCTGGAAGACATGCAGCGTGAAGTCCGCATTATGGCGAGACTGGATCACCCGTGTGTCCTGCCGCTTAAAGATGCTCGTTTCATCGAGGGGCACTTTGTCATCGTTTTCCCATTGGGGGAAGAAACGTTGGCTGATCGCTTGTGCCGACGCATTTCTCGGGCCACGGCCATTGATTACGTCGTGCAAATGACCAGTGCTGTGGCCTACGCCCACGAAAATAAAGTCTTGCATCGGGACATCAAACCCGAGAATTTCGTGCTGTTTCCCGAACAATCTATCCAGCTGACAGATTTCGGCTTGGCCAGAATCGAGAGGGGAGCTCACGACGTGTCAGCCTCTGGGACACTCGGTTACATGGCTCCTGAACAGGCAATGGGGCACCCTTCCTATCGTAGTGATGTATTTTCGTTGGGGCTCGTGATTTATCGTACTCTGGCTGGCGAGGTTCCTGAGTACCCGTTTGAGTCCCTACCCTCGTTCAATAAACTTCGGCGCGGGCTCTCCAGTGACCTCGTTTCACTGATTCGCAAGGCGATTGATCCCAGTCCAAACAAACGATTCCGGGATGCGGTTGCCATGAGAAACGCGATGGAAAAGATCCGATTCCCACTCAGCGATCGCTCGCTCAGCCTGAAGTCAGAGTTTTCACCCAACACGCTCGCCGTCCGACGAGTTGCCTGATTCTTTAAGGGATGAGATGACTTCGAGAGCGACTTGATTCGCTTGCTTGATCACTGGGGCAATCCCGACACCGTGTAAAGCGTTGCTGATGAACGAGAGAGAGGGGATGCTGTCAATCTCTTCGTCGATGATGCGGACGCGATCCCCGTGCCCCACGTGATATTGTGGCATGGCATCATTCCACCGCACGACGCGCGTCACCAAGGGATCACCGGTTAATCCAATGAGTTCCCCCAGTTCCTCGCGGGCGATTCTTGTGAGTTCTTCATCCGGTTTGTCCAATAGATCCGCCTGCATCGCTCCGCCCATGAAAACGCGGATTAGGACGTGATTTTCAGGTGCCCGACCGCTGAATTTATGGCTCGCAAAACTGCCAGCCAGAATTCTGCGTTTCTCAGAGAGAGGAACGACGAACCCAAATGTGTCGACTGGACGCTGAATATTGTCTGCGGATACTGCTAAAACCACGATTGCGGTTGAGGCGGATTTGATTTTGGCTAGCTCGGTTGCTGCTCGCGGGGTCACGTGCTGCAACAGATTGGTCGCCACCTTGGGCGGCACAGCGATCACGACGTGGTCAAACTCATGATCTGTCCCCGACTCAGACACGATCCACTGATTACCCTGGGGGCGAATCGACTCCACACAACAATTCAGTTTGACTGTCTCTTTGGGTAAAGATTGTGCGATGCCGTTGATGAGTTCGATCATCCCACCCTGAAATGCTCGGAATTGCCCGTATCTCGCACCGGTGCTGCTGCGTTCGACGGAATCTTCGCCTTTACGGCGTCGCACCGCCGTTGCTCTAGCAAGTGATCCATGCTTTTTTTCCATACCCGCGATGGCTTGCATGGTTGTTTGCATGCTCAACTTAGTGACGTCTGCCGTGTAGATTCCTGCCGACAGGGGGGCCACGATCCGATCAAGAACCTCTTGCCCCATTCTTCGTTGAACAAAGGTCGAAACAGATTCGTCTTGCTCACCTTTGGCCGGTGCGATCCAACGTTCGAGTAAGAATCGCAGTTTGCCCCTCAGGCTTAGTAACGGAGTGACCAGCATGGGCCATAACTGTGTGGCCCGCATGAGAACAAAACCTTCGGGAATTGGAATCAATTGGCCATTCCGAACGATTCGGGCTCCTCGGCCCGTCGGTTTGGGTTCAATCAATTGATCCTCCAGGCCCAGTTCGCAGCAGAAATCAATAGCTGCCGACGGTTTAGTAGAAAACATGTCGGCACCGTGGTCGATGAGAAATTCACCGATCTGTTCGCTATGAATGACACCTCCGACTCGGTGCCCACTCTCAAACAGGACAATCTGAATGGAGTTGTCTAAACGATGCAGTTTGGCGGCAGTAGAAAGTCCAGAGAGGCCTCCGCCAATGATGGCCACGCGTCGGGGCTTTGTATCGTTCAAACGATTAGAGTTCCGTGTTTACAAAAGGCCGTTGTGCGATTCAGGGGATAGTTACTTGACCCCATCAAGTCGGTCGTACAGCCAATCAATGGGCGTGGTGTAGGAACGCGATTCCTGCTGGGGCTGCAGAATCGAAAATGCGGTTGGTTGGATGGACGCACTGCAGGATCAGAAAGCTGTTTGGTTCCTGCCAATTCCATTATTACTTTCCAGTTCTCGCACTTGGTTCGGCTCAACCAGCTCCGGGGCCACCTGGTGCTCCAGGTGAGGGAGGTCGGCTATTGCTACCGCCAGCTCCGGGGCCACCTGGCGCTCCGGGAGATGGAGGTCGGCGACTGTTACCGCCAGCTCCGGGGCCACCTGGCGCTCCGGGAGATGGAGGTCGGCGACTGTTACCGCCGGCTCCGGGGCCACCTGGTGCTCCGGGAGATGGAGGCCGGCCATTGCTACCACCATACCCCGCTCCCCCAGGTGCTCCGGGAAAAGCAGGCGGACCGCTGCCACCGTATCCACCTGACATTTCCTCTCCCATGTCGTCACCCATTTCATCTCCATATTCTTCGCCATATGCACCGAAGCCACTGTTGCCACGTCCGTTATTTTGGTTCGAGGCAACGACCGGTGCTTTGCCAAGAGCGGTGGCGAGGGTAATCACGGCCGTTTGTATGGTTGGCGAAAATAAGCCATTCATTGCTGCATGGAATTGATCGGAGGATTGTGAATTTGCCATCGGATTAAGAGCGGGATTGAAAGCTCCCACCACTGCACCCAGGGAATCAATCAGTCCAGTGGTGCCGGTGATGTCGCTCTTGAGCGATTCAATGTTTGCTGCCCACTCGTCAGCAATCGTTTTTGGAACCCAATAACCGTCAATGGAAACGAGCTGGATGTTACGAGTCGCGCCATCTTGTTCTACGCTGATTTCTGCGACTCCGTCTTTTTCTGATTTTACAGTGACTTGTCGACCGATATTCAAACCGATTTGGTCAACCAATTGAGCCAAGTAGGGGGCAATCACTCCGTCCCGTTCGGTTAGCCACTGGCCGAAGCTGACATTTTGCAGCTGATCCAAACTTGTAGCTTCCGGTGAAAGTCCAACTCGCATTAAATCAGCAAGCGGCAGGATCTGTTCCTCAACTGCATCAAAGTCTTTCGGTGGCAGAGCTTGAATGCGCGGACTTGAGAGGAACCACGTTTGGTGATTGACTATGACATCACCAAGTCGCTGGGCAGTCCCAACCAGACCCTGCCATGAATTCTGGTTCAGCTGAGATGCGGTCAGTTTCACCACATCGTCAACATCTTTTCGGTAACTCGGCGGCAACGCATCATAAACTGCTATCAGATGACCATCGGTGATTGCACTATCAATCTGATCAATGAACTTCGCAACACCCATGTTGGCTTGTGGCGGCTGGTAAGACGGTGCAGCGGGTGGTTTGGGAAGTGGTTGGGGTGCTGGTGCGGAAGCTGCTGAAGCATTTCCCTGTAGCTCCGAGACGCGATCGGCTCGAGATACCTTGAGTTGGCGAGCGAGCTTTTGCGCTTGAATACGACTCTCGCTGCGTAGATCCTCCATTTTCACGGCAACACGTTTACCGCCTCTAAGTTCAAGGATCACAGAGTCACCCCACAATCCGATCATCCGGGCCTCGACCGTGCGGGTGCCCTGCAGATCAGTCCAGAGTTCTCCTTGTGCTGAGAGCATCCCGATCACCGAGAGGGCAGCGATGCTTGCCACACGCGATGCTATCGCGATGCTGCGACGCAATTGGTGCTGAAAGAAGGAGGTGCGGTTGCAGCTTTTCGATGTATCCATCGCTATTTGTGCCTTGAAAATCGTCGAGAATGCCCATTTCGGCAGTTGAGCAGAGTTGATTGCGGTTGACCCGCATGGGGAGTTCCGAATCCATTATATTGGGAATGCGTTTCAAATGCGGCCCCGAAAACGGAGCATATTTTGCGGAGTTTTGAGGTTTTACGCCGTTTGTTATGCTTGGAAGGAAATGGATTCAACGATCAATCCTGCGGAGAGCCACATTGAGTGACATGATCGGTTCGGCACCCTTGGAAGCCGTCGAGGCTACTCAGCTTCGGGAAAAATTTTATAATGCAACGATCATTGAGCGAATTGATGCCAATAGTGATTTGGCTCGTTTCAGGATCCGTCCGGACAATCCCATCCCCGCATTTGAGCCCGGCCAGTACGTCGCTCTTGGCATCGGAAACTGGGAACGGAGGCTTCCCGGCACCCAGCCGGAGGAGGTTCCTGAGAAAAAGCTCCGCAGGCTGACGCGTCGGGCATATTCCATTTCCTGCCCCATGCTGGATGCTGAGGGTCATGTGGCTCCGGTTGATTCACTGGACCATTTTGAATTCTATATCACGCTGGTTCGTGAGGCGAGCTCACCTGAAAATAAGCCGCCCGTATTCACACCGCGTCTATTCGATTTTTCTGTTGGCGACCGGCTGGAAGTTCAGAAAAAAATTACCGGGCATTACACTCTGCAAGAGGTTGGGGTCAACGAGACGGTATTGATGCTTGGAACTGGAACGGGTGAAGCTCCACATAATGCTATGGCGACCAAGTTGCTTGCGGAGGGACACCAAGGTCGAATTGTCAATGTGACCAGTGTCCGGAATCGTGCCGACCTTGCTTACGCTGTGGAGCATGCTGAGTTGATGCGGCAGTACCCGCAGTACCGTTATCTGCCATTCACGACCAGAGACCCGGAAAATCTTGACGAGTCTCATCCCAACTTTGTGGGCAAGCAGTATCTTCAACAACTTTTTACTTCAGGGCAGCTCGCGGAAGCTGCCGGTGATCCGCTTTCCGCCGAGAACACGCATGTCTTCTTGTGCGGAAACCCAGCCATGATCGGCTATGTGCCGCCAGGTGCGGATCCACCTTCTACCCCTGGGATGTTACCTTTGTTGAGGGCTGCTGGGTTTAGTGACGAGAGTGACTCGGTGGGCCCCGGAACAATTCGTTTTGAGAAGTACTGGTGAAGATTGAAAACGGAGCCTATCGGAGTTCCGTGTTGCCGGTTAAAAACTGTGGGTAAGACAACTTTCGAAGTATTACCAGCAGAGTCTCTTCTATGGATCTTTCCAAAACCATCGCTCTGATCCTCGGTGGTGGCCGCGGAACACGTCTCTTTCCGCTTACAAAAATCCGAGCCAAGCCGGCTGTTCCACTCGCCGCCAAGTACAGGCTGATCGATATTCCGATCAGCAACTGTATCAACAGCGGATTGAATCGGGCGTACGTTCTGACTCAGTTCCTGTCAGAAAGTTTGCATCGACACCTGCGGCAAACTTACACATTTGACCATTTCAATGGCGGCTTTGTCGAGTTGCTTGCGGCTCAACAGACCGTCAATCAAGGAACGGACTGGTATCAGGGAACCGCAGATGCAGTGCGAAAAAATCTTGTGCACCTCGAAGAAGATTGGATTGAGCATGTCCTGATTTTGTCAGGAGACCAACTGTATCGCATGGACTTTCGGGAGATGATGCGGACGCACATCGAGTCTGGAGCTGATGCCACCATCGCGGGAATTCCTGTTTCTCGGAAAGATGCCTCAGCACTTGGAATCATGCAAATCGATGATAGCGGGCAGGTTCGTGGGTTTGTTGAAAAGCCACAGACTGAGGAGGAAATTGAGACCGTCCGTATGGAACCCAGTTGGATCGACGCACATGGTATCCCCAGTCGCGGTCGAGATTGCCTAGCAAGTATGGGCCTCTATATCTTTAACAAGGCAACGATGGTTGATCTGCTCAACAGCAATGATCATCAGGACTTTGGGAAAGAGGTATTTCCAGAGGCGATCAATTCCCACAAAGTCCAAGTGCACCTCTTTGACGGGTACTGGGAAGACATTGGAACTATTCGAGCATTCTACGAAGCTAATTTGAATCTGGCAGGTAATTCGCCACCGTTTGATATTCGAACACCTGACGCACCTATCTACAGCCGCCCCAGATTTTTACCACCAACCATCATGGGCGAAACGAAAATCACTGGTAGTTTGATTGCTGACGGTTGCCGTATTGGTCAAAACGTAAGTATCTCAAATAGCGTGATCGGATTGCGAACAGTCGTTGGAGACAATGTTGTTATCAAAGATAGCGTTGTGATGGGTGCCGATTTTATGGACGATCCGGCAAAGTTGGCCGATGGTGTCCTGCCGGTGGGGATCGGATCGGGAACGACCATCTCAGGAACGATTCTCGACAAGAATTGCCGGATCGGTTCCAACGTCCGAATCGTGAATGAGGCAGGCGTCGAAAATCAGGGTGAAGACGACGTGCTGCAGGTTCGTGAAGGAATCCCGATCGTCATCAAGAACGGTCAAATCGAAGACGGATACCGTTTTTGAAATGTGCTGTGCGAGCGGGAAACGATTAACTTCGTGTCACGTGTACATTGGTCGTTGTCGCAAATCCTGAACACGAGTCCTGAACACAACACAGGCAACTGAAGCTCGGTTATTGATTCTACTCGTGCCTAGCCCATGCATTCGAAAACATCGGCGTGACACCCTGTTCACGGCAATGCGAGCAGCCTTTGGGATTCTTTCAGTAGGAATTTCGCGTTGTTGAATGGTTCGTAACTGATATCCTGCCACCGCACTTTTCCGCGGTGGTCAATCAGAAATGTTCCGTGAAGAGGTTGGTCTTCAAAGTCATCCCAACAGCGGAACTGTTTGAAAATATGCTTGTCGCCATTGCTCAATAGCGGAATGTTGATCTCTTCTCCGAAGTTCTCCAAGCCTGCCTTGAGTTGTTCAACGGTTTCTGTGCTGATTGCAATCACATCGATCCCAGCTTTTTTGTATTCGTCATAAAGCGGTGAGAATGCGTGGATCTGTTCGATGCAGTGCACGCAGCCAAAGCCCAAGTAGAAAATGATGATGCGTGGCTTGCCATCGAATTCGTTACCAGCGACAAGCTTTCCATCGGGTGCTTTGGCACCCCAGTCTGGTGACTGATACGGTTGCCATCGAAATGGTCCGAGTTCGTTCAGTGGTGGTCGATCACCTAAGTCATCTTTTGGCGGCTCTGGTAAACGCCAGTCCGTTTTTGCTCCGGCAGCTTTTGCAATGGGAGCAAGTTTGGCGAGCATGGGGGTATTCAGGTCGGCAGTACTTGCAGTTTTTTGCAGGGTGGAAAAGTGCTTCTTCGCCTCGTCCTTTTTCCCTTTTTTCCATAGCAGGTCGACGAGCATCGCCAGTGGGCGAACTTGACCGGGGCCATCCTTGACAGCTTTTTCGGCCAGTTTGATTCCTTCGTCTATTTGACCAATTTCCGCTTGCCATTGTGCCTGAATCAAAGGGTTTAAGCGTCCTTTGGGCAGTTGTTCCTTGAATGTTTTCAGGTCTTTCTTTTTGACTGCTTCAGCGGATCTGACTCGGGCAAGGATCTGATCGAGTTGCGTGATGTGCCGCTTTACTTCATCAAGGGTTGGGCCAGTTTTCTCAGTGTCATCTGCTTTCTCAGCGTCATCTGCTTTCTCAGCGTCATCTGCTTTCTCAGCGTCATCTGCTTTCTTATCTGGTTTGGTTTTCTCGTCTGGTTTTTTATCTGCGTCGTCAGCTTTCTTGTCTTCAAGATCAAGAACGGTTGTTTGCAATACCAAGTTGCGGCGCTGCAGTGATCTCAGTGTTCGAGATCCCTCTTTTGTGTCGCCAGTCATGAACTGGGCGACCGCGAGCCAGCCGAGCCACTCCTCTTGCTGAGAGTCGTCTTCAGTGGGTGGCAGGTAGTTGCTACCTGCTTCTTTGATCAGTTCATCCCATAATGCATATTCGGTCAATGTTTGCATCAATCGCTGGCGACCATACTTGTAGCTACCGCGTTTGTTCCATGAGTTGTAGCGGGGGTGCTGCGGCAACGACACCAGATTGCGAGATAGATCCAAGGCATCCTGCACACGACCAACATGAATTAAGTTGCGTACCAACCATTCGTTGTTGTGGGCAAAGTTGTGAATCTGGTCGGGCATCAGTCTGGTTCTGATCATGTGAGCATGATCAACTCTGGCCGATGCTTCCTGTTGCCACGCTGCGTCGTTATATCGCTTCAGCTTGGAATAGATGTGTCCAGGCATGTGCCACATGTGGGCAATGCCGGGGCTTGCAGGTCCACACATTGCCGCTGACTCGATTGCATTATTGGGGCGTGCTGAGTCCCACAAATGGATTCGGTAGTGATGTGCCGGATGCATCGGGTTTGCTGTGAACACTTCGCCGAGCAAAGCATTGACAGCGTAGCGACTGGTGATTTTGACGCCGCTTCGTTCCGCAAGCCAAAGCTGGAGAGCGAGCAAGGCACGAGCCTCAGTGTCATCCGGAAAATCATGCAACAAACGCTCCATGTCACTGAGGTAGCGTTCTGTCCGTTTCTTCTTCTCTTCACGTTCAGCTTCGCGGTCAGGCTTCTTGTCGTCTTTCTTTGGCTTGGGAATCAGGCGATCGAGTGCTTCGATGTAGAGTGTTTCTCTACGAGTCGTGTTCGTTTTCGACAACTTCATGGCTTTGTCGATGAAGTCTCGGGCCCGACTGGTATTGTTGGCGTTCGCCATCGTCATGCCCCAATAGGCAATCGCAAGTTCAGAATCTTCTTTGGCTGCTTGTCGAAATGATCGCTCAGCTTCTAAATACCAAAAGCCATGCAATTGTGCGATTCCCTGCTCAATGAACTTTTGAGCAGCGGGGGTTTTGGCTGAGGTTTCGAACTTGATGGGTGACATACCCTCAATCAGAACTGCAGCTTGACGCGGTCCTTCATTGAATGCTTCTCCGTGATAACTGTGACCTGCGGCGGGGCCATCACCATCTGACTCAGGCTCGGCTTTTGCTGGTTCAGCGGAGTGGATTGTGGGAACAGGAGCGAGAAGAGCAGCTAACAGTAGAAGCGTTCTTACAGACATGAGCAGCGAAACTTCAGGTGGGAATTGAGGGGCACCGACGCCCCATTGTAACTTGCCTGCGAATTCCCGCTTGGTGTTTGCTGTCGTTAGGGGGTGCAGCAGACGCGAGACTGGGAATCTTACAAATCTTCGCTGAAATTGACTCCGATTGGGACTGAAAAAGGGCAGGCGAGCACTCCTTTACTCTCCTGCCTGTTGAAAATTCAGGACAATCCTCAGTATTTAACCCCATCAGTTTGTCTGGGTTTAAAAGCGATGTTGAACGATTCTGACTGATTCGGTGAGCGGAATTCCAAACTCATCAGCATAGGCCTCGGCGGTCGCTCTCTCAGGAAAAAGGGTCGCATATTCCGCAGCGCACCACTGGCCGGTGCCAATTTGCAGGAATCTTGGGACCAGGGTGAAACGTTGATCGGCTGCCGGTAGTTTCCATTCAATCAGCCAACCAGCAGTAGGGCGGCCGAGATGGCCGGTTTCAGCCTGTTGCTCGTCCCAGCTCTCTTCGTCGAACTCGTACATCGTGTACCTCACTCTCTTGGAAATTTGATGACAATCCAAGGATGACACGACGGTGTGACACGTCTGGTCACCAACTGTATTTTTGTACCTCAAGCATAATTTGCTACACTTTAGGCTTCCCGGCCTGCCTGCCCTGTTCACTTTCCTTCCCTCCCGTTGGAAGAGTTTGTCTTTCTCAATGGGTCTTTGTTATGGTGGCTGATGTTTCCCAAGTCTCCACGCTGCCAAGTCGTGCCGTTGCCGCAAAAACAGGTTGCATTTGTGGTTGATGGTCAAGAAAGGTTGCGCTGGCATGCAGCCGACGATGCGCCCAGGCCATTCTTTTTCCCATTGACTGGGCCATCGGGTCTTCCACTCACGCGGATTGGCCATCCGGGGGCACCCAATCACGATCATCATCGATCAATTTGGTTTGCTCATAACAAAGTTCTAGGGATCGATTTTTGGTCTGATACATCTGATGCGGTCATTCGCCAAGAGCAATGGCTTGCCTATCAAAATGGTCAAGATGAAGCGAGCATGGCAGTGGAGCTCGGCTGGTATGACGGGCACGATCCTGCCCCACTGCTCAAGCAAAAATTAGTGACCGCGATTGCGCCTGCAGACGGAAACGGTGTTGTGATCGAAATCCAGACAACATTGAATTCTGTGGCAGAATCCCTTGAGTTGGAGCAGACCAATTTTGGTTTGCTTGCTGTACGCGTGGCCGGATCCATTTCGGCTGTTTTCGGTGACGGTATTTTGACCGGGAGTAACGGTTCGCAAACAGAAAAAAACTTGTTTGAAAAAGCTTCGGCCTGGATTGATTACAGTGGGTCAGTCGACGCTGGAATCACTGAAGGTCTCACGTACTTTGACCACCCGCAAAATGCGAATTATCCCAGTAAATGGCATGTTCGAGATGATGGTTGGATAGGAGCGTCCGTTTGCGGGGATGCTCCGGTTATGTTGTACCGGGATCGACCGACAACTTGGCGATATCTCATTCATGCCCATGCAGGACCCGCCAATATCGAAATGTCCAACCAGCTTGCAAAAGCATTTGGTCATCGACCACCCTTCGCTATACGACCCACTACGAAACCACATCACAAATATCAGATAGAGAGAGCGTCCAATGAGTGATTTTAACCGCAAGGCAGAGTCGAGCTTCGATTCAGCTGCTGCTATCCGGAGCAAGCGGCATGCTAGCGATCGTCGGCTGTTTCTGAAGTCTGGTATCGCTCTGGCGGCTACAGGAGCAATGACATCATCGGTTCATGCAGATGAATCAGGGGGCCAAGCTAATAACTCGCCAGGCGAGCGTGTCGTCATGGGCATCATGGGTGTCAACGGGCGTGGCAGTGCAATCGCACGAGGAATGATGGCAGCAGGCAACACTGAGATAGCCTACGTTTGTGATGTGGACACGCGAGCAGCGGGTCGAGTTAGTCAATTGGTTGGCGAAGTCCAGAAAAAAGATCCCAAGGTGGTTGGTGATTTTCGCCGCATTCTTGATGATACCGGCGTGGATGTGCTGGTCGTTGCAGCACCAAATCACTGGCATGCGCCAGCTACTATCCTTGGTTGTTCGGCCGGTAAACATGTCTATGTGGAAAAGCCGTGTAGCCATACACCAGAGGAAGGTGAAATGGCTGTTGCTGCAGCCAGGAAAAACAAGCGGATCGTTCAAATGGGTACGCAACGTCGTTCATGGCCCGGGATCGTGGAAGCGATTCAACGTATTCACGAAGGTGCGATCGGCAAGGTGCTCTATTCACGTACTTGGTACAACAATCGTCGGCCTTCGATTGGGATGGGAAAGTCGACAAATGTTCCTGATTGGTTGGATTGGCGTTTGTGGCAGGGGCCGGCACCGGATCGACCCTACAAAGACAATGTTGTGCATTACAACTGGCATTGGCATTGGGACTGGGGTAATGGAGAACTGGGCAACAATGGCGTCCACGGGATTGATGTGGCACGGTGGGGATTGGAAGTGAATTACCCCAACCGAGTGACGGCAGGTGGAGGTAAGTATCGTCACGATGATGATCAGGAGACGCCAGATACTTTGATGGTGACGATGGATTTTCCAGAGGGGAAATCCATCACTTGGGAAGGCCTGAGCTGGTCTCCTCTGGGAGCACATGATTCAGGATTTGGAATCAGTTTTCATGGTTCCGAAGGGTCATTGGTCCAACAGGGAACTGGCTACGTCATGTATGACATGAAAGGTAAAGAAATTGCTACTGGGAATGGAGCTGGTGGTGACAAAGACCATTTCGCTGACTTTCTGGGTGGTGTTCGTACGGGTCGTTTGACCAACGCTGATATCGAGATCGCTCATAAAAGTACATTATTGTGTCATCTTGGGAACATTGCTTACCGCACGGGGAGTGTTGTGAACACAGATCCCAAGAATGGTCACATTAAAGACAACGCGGCGGGTCAGGCATTATGGGGACGGGAGTATGCACCAGGATGGCAACCCAAAGTTTGAGTCATTGCTGAGTCAATCGCTTGCCAACATGAGCAGCAGAGCTGGATGTGTCACTTAGGTTCTGTATCAGCTCACGGAGAATTGTTGTCTCTCTGAATTCCTGCACGCTTCGGGTGTGGTTGTTGGTGTGTCGCATTGACCTTGTCAGATTTAGTGACAGAATGCCGTGAAATAACGCCACATTTCAGCGAGTAAGCGGTGGTTCAAGACAGCGAAAGACATATCGGACTTGTATCGGCAACGGGTATAGGTGTTGGTGCAATTGTAGGTGGCGGGATTTTAGCGCTTGCAGGCGTTGCGTTTGCCACGACTGGGCCAGCAGCGATGCTGGCGTTTGCGTTGAACGGCGTGATTGCCATGCTGACGGCACTGAGTCTCGGTGAAATGGCATCGAAGTTTCCTGAGTCTGGTGGAACCTACGCTTTCAGTCGCAAAGTGTTGTCGATTGAGGCTGCGTTTGCTGTTGGCTGGATTGTTTGGTTTGCATCGATCGTCGCTGCCATGCTTTACGCAGTTGGTTTTGGATACTTTTCGGTGTTGCTGCTCCGAGAGTCGATCGACATGTTGGGATATGCGGCACTCCCATGGACGATGGACCAGCGGTTGGTGCCATGGATCGCGATTTTCGCGGTAATCACGCTGGCAGGTGGGCTGGTGTTGAAATCCGGTGGCGGTGGTGGTTGGGCGAACGCTGGGAAAGTGCTTGTATTCGGCATTCTGATCCTCGGTGGTCTTTGGGCAGTAGCTTGGCAACCTATGTCGAAAACTCAGGCAACTCTGCAGCCATTTTTTTCGTCGGGAGCGGTGGGACTTTTTGAGGCGATGGGATTCAGTTTCATTGCTTTGCAGGGCTTTGATTTGATCGCGGCCGTAGGCGGAGAAATCCGGAATCCTGCACGCAATATTCCCCGTGCAATGTTGCTGTCTCTGATTATCGCCTTGCTGATTTATTTGCCATTGTTGTTTGTGATTACAACCGTTGGCGTCTCTGGTGCTCAAGGCATCGCTGATGCTGCGGCTGAGAATCCAGAGGGAATCGTTGCTCTTGCTGCCAGAAATTATCTTGGGCCAGCTGGCTATGGATTTGTACTTGTTGCTGCAGTGCTCTCTATGTTCACGGCTTTGCACGCAAACCTTTTTGCGGCCTCCCGGATTGCCTTAGCGATGTCACGGGATCATACGTTACCGTCGGTGATGAGCCGGTTGTCACCTCGTCGACACACTCCCATTCATGCAATCGCTGTGACTGCCGGACTGATTTCTATTCTTGTGATTGCACTGCCGGATGTGGCAGCAGCCGGTGCTGCTGCCAGCTTGATTTTCTTAATTACCTTTGCAATGGCGCATTGTCTTGCTGTGTTGGTAAGGCGACGCAGCGTCGTTCAACCACCATTTCAAACACCGTGGTACCCTGCTGTTCCTGTGATAGGTGGGCTGGCTTGTGTTGTGCTGGCTGCTTTTCAGGGACTGATGGTGCCTTCAGCCGGCACGATTGCGGTGATTTGGCTGAGTGTTGGCGGCATCCTGTTCTTGACACTCTTTGCACGGCGGGCACGTTTGAGAGATGTTTCCAGCATGGCCGCCAATCCAGAACTTCTCAGGTTGCGGGGTAATTCACCGTTGGTGCTGGTGCCAATTGCTAATCCACGTAACGCCGAAGCAATGATCTCGCTGGCCAATACCCTCGTGCCTGCCGCTGCGGGTCGAGTCTTATTGCAGACAGTGGTGGTCGCCCCTAGTTCCTGGGATCCCGAAACCGATCCGGCACCAGCCGATCAATCTCAGGCAGTGCTGCGGGAATTGATTCGTGTATCGTCGAAACTCAAGGTCCCTGTCGAGACGCTGACCACTGTATCTTCGGATCCGATGCCGGAGATCGCGCGTGTTGCTAAGTTGCATCGTTGTGGATCAGTGCTTTTGGGGCTGAGTAACATCAATAGCGATGAAACGGATTCTCCGTTGGAGGTATTGCTGGGGCAACTAGAGAGTGATGTCGTTGTTCTCAGAGCTGCCGGCACATGGATTCTAATGGAAACTCAAAGAATTCTCGTGCCTGTCGCAGGACGCGGTGGGCATGATTATTTGCTCGCCCGGTTGTTGGCAAGTTTCTCGCGGCAGCAAACCTGCGTGGTGACTTTCATGAGAGTTGTTCCCACTGCTGTTGATGGTACTGAATTCAGACGTGCTAAACGTGATCTCGATCGGATGGCCCACGACAATGTTTTTGGCAGTTCAGAGCAAGTTGTCGTAAAAAGTGATGATCCTGTTGATGTGATTGCTCAGGCTGCCGAAGGGCAACTTGTGATCCTTGGCGTTCAACGTATCGGGCCTCATCGAAAGCTCTTCGGTCAGTTCACCCGGAAGATTGCAAGGCGGACGAATGGGCCACTCATTGTGATTAGTCGTCGCGGTTAAGTGGTCATGTCATCTTTGCTGCTGTTGCGACGACTTTCGTGGTGCGAGAAAGTTTTCGGACGAGAGGACTGTCGGGCATTCTTCCTCACGCGATTCATGCAATTTGAGATCGGACTCACGAGACCGTTTGACATGGATCCATGTCATGAATCTGATTCGCTTTGAGCTTGAAACCGTTGCCAACTTCAGCTTCCGCGTTACCGGTGATCGACTGGATCAACGTCGATTTTCCCGACCCTGTTTTTCCCAGCAGCCAAAGTGTTGGCAGATGCGCATCGTGATACTGAAACGCAGGCTGCAAAGCCTCGTCTTTCACGTTCCCAGATCGCAAGGGGCGGGTGAGTTTTTTCAGAAAACTCATGACAGAATGACAACGGAGATTAAATCGAATCCGATGACGGAACCTCAGCATGAACCCATCATCACACAGCAAGATCAGATACAGAGCAAGGCGAAGCCCGGCAGTTCACACACGCGATTCCTAGCCTGTTTTCGCCAATCAAACACAAATCGGAAACCAACGCAACTCGCAATTCAAGACACCTGACGTCTTATTATGGGACAACGGAGACTTAAAAGAATGCGAATCGCACCCGATTACGAAGAAATGACACCAAACGGGTTGGCATCCGGTTTGCACTTTGAAGAGCCATGATACGGTAGATGCCGCCAGCTCACCGGTAAACTTTCAAGGACAGCTGGACCGCTTTCCGACCACTTCTTTTCTTCGAACACCGAGGCTTCTCCAATGCTCAAGGCAACTTTGTTGCGTTCGCTTCCCAAGCTTTTTCTGATTGGCCTTTCAGGCATGGTGCTGACACCTGTGGTGCATGCAGGTGGCTATTGGCGAATTCAGGGTCAGCTTGCGAATGTTGACGAATCGGCTTTTGGCGTTCGAAAGTGCGAGATGGCAAACGTCCGGTTGCGATTCCGTAGTCGGTGGTCGGACGGCCAGGGTTGTATTGTTGGATTCAGCGGCGAATGCCCTTGGGGATTGTCCTGGGGACAAGCCGTCACCGATGCGAAGGGTCGATTCAGTGAAACGAGTCCATTCTTCATTGACTTGGGCCGAAAACGGGACCTCCTGATCGAGCATCGGGCTCTGGGGGGTGATTGGAAAACCCTTGCCATCGTGTCAAACCTCAGCAGCGGATCGCCGCATCAGGAAAACGGGAATGTGTGGCGTTTCGATTTGGGTGAAGTCACCACCCAGGTATTTGACTGCCCTGTCATCCTTCGCCCGGCCAAGAATGACAACGGCGTGCTGCAGCCCATCGTCGATCCAAATGCCAATCAGGATCCAGCGAATGCATCGGAGGATTCCGATGACGGGAATGACAACCCTCCCAACTCGGTTGGGCCGCCCGGACAGATTGAAGAGATCCCATGTGGCATGGGTCCCAACGGCAGCCGCAACCTCGATCTGGCTTTTGAAAGCACATCCGTACGACACCGTGACAACCAGCCCAATGCACCGATTGAGCGTATCACCTGGGAAGTCGTGATACGGAATAACGGAACAACCACGTTCAAGTCCACCGGCAAATGCCGCACCGCGGTACGACTGACTCTTTTCATTCCAGAACTGAATGCTGAACGGGTTTATGAACTGACGCTCAATGGCAGCATTCCAGCTGGAGGTTCCAAAACGTTCAAGTCGAACTCAGGTAACCTTGGTGAGATCTCGGATGCGGCCTCACATTCGTACAACTTGAAGTTTGAAATCGATCCGGAAAACAAGGTCTACGAAACCAACGAGGACAATAACCTGCAACCTGGCTGCTACACACCATCCACCGGCAACTATGTCGACACCGTGTGCGATTGACTGCCAGCGTCTGAATGGGGAATCAACACACATCCCTGCGGGTTCCATCAAGGATCTTGCAGTCGTCTGTCAGCGGCAGGGTCGCTCGGCAGACGTGGCAGAGGAAGCGTTGGTTGCCAGACCTGAGTTGAGTTCTGCCAACCACGGATGAGATGACGTGAGTTCAGATTTCCAGCAATCATCTCCGGCCGGTCTCTCAGTATTTTGTGTACGCGGTCCCGATAAACAAAAAACTCGTCGCTATCGTTTTCCGGACTCCTTGAGATAGGGCACAAGTATCGCTTGCAACGAATTCAGATTCGCCCTTTGCGATCCTTGCCCGGCCAGGTTTGTCCATTCGTTTGGATCATCACGCAAATCATACAGTTCTTCGGATCCATCCGAGTAGTGAATGAATCGCCAGCGATCGGTTCTCAATGATGCATTTCCGGGACCAAACATGGTGACGGAGGTACGGCCCAAATTCCGCAAGGGTTTCTGCAGTAGCGGGACCAGCGATTGACCATCCATTTGATGCGGGGGATCCTCAACGCCACAAAGTTCAACCAGGGTGGGGTAGATGTCAATCAGGTTGACTGGTTGATCACAGCGCGACCCTTTGGGAGCCATTCTCTGTTGCCGGGATCGAGCAGGAACAACAATCAAAGGTACCCGGCTTGATCGCTCCCATCCGGTCCATTTTCCCCAGTGCTCTTTTTCGCCCAGATGCCAGCCATGGTCCGACCACAGGACGATCAGAGTGTTATCTGCCAGCGGGGACTGATCGAGCGCAGCGATCAATCTTCCGATCTCGTGGTCGACGTAGGAGACACAAGCCAAATAGGCTTCTACCGCCGCCTGCCACTGACGAAACTTCACAACCGTCGCATGCGTCCCTGAGGTCACCGGCTTCAGCGCCCATTGCTTTGCGGTCTCACCCAAATCACTGAGATCATCCGAGCGAACATTCGGCAGTTCCGCTGGCGTTTTTTTAAAACGCTCAAAAAAGCGTTTCGGCGCCCACAGCGGTTGATGGGGCCGATAGTAACCTACGGCAAGAAAGAGCGGGCGGTCCGACTCTGTTTTCAGCCTGTCGATTGCCCAGTCGGTAATCTGAGTGTCGCCAAATTCCGAATCGGGAACGTCGAATGGCCCCCAATCAAAGGACTCTCCCTTGGGATCATTGGGGGTACGATCCGAAGGCATTCGATTCAGCGGCAGGACATACCGCTTGCCCCTCAAGGTCACGGTGTGCTTCGGATTTGATGTTCCCTTGCTGGGCAATTCCGCTGGCGTGTACTCCGCCGTTTCGGCCGTTAGCGGACTCCAACGCTGATGCACGTCAAAATAGGTTTGAAAACATTTATTGGTCGGCCCCAGCTTACCCGTACCCAACGTTCGGTAACCTGACTTGCTGAATGAGTGAGGCAACAAAAAAGCATCCGGCCTCACCCGTGGCAGTCTTGCCCCTTTATTGGACCACACCTGGGTGTTCTGTGGCATTTGCCCGGTGAACAAGGAAGCACGCGAGGGGGTGCAGGCGGGGGCAGCACAATGGGCATTGGTAAACAGCATCCCGCGTTGGGCCAGTTCATCAATGTGGGGTGTCAACGTCTGGGGATGCCCTCCCAGACAACCCACCCAGTCATTGAGGTCATCAACCGCAATGAACAAAACATTGGGCTGGCTGTCGGCTGCGAGTCGAGCACTCAGTGCGACGACCAGCAAGAGAGTCAAACCAGTAGGACGGGCAGCTAGCATGAAGGACCTTTCTAACATTTAACGATGCGGTACAAACGCTGTATCAGATTTCAGCCCATGATGCCGGGACACTGACAGACACTCCGTCGATCGCAGCACCAACAACGAACCAGATCAAACCCGCTCAGGTCAAACCTTGCAGAGAGCCAGAGCTATCGGCAAACCAATCCATTTCAATTCCGAGTGCCCGCAGCATTGTGACAAGTGCATTTGCCATCGCTGTCTGTCGAATCTCACGATAAAAACCTCGCTTCGAAGCCGTTTCTCGCTTCACGTCAGGCATTATAGATGCGCAACATCCTGTCGCAAGTCGTCGCATTCGTACGCATTCATAGGCACTTGTTAGCGGTACTGCTCAGCGAGCTTGAGAGCAGGACAGTCGATACCGTTTTGGTTCTTGGTGGATGGGGTGTGTGAAGGTGGAATGAATGCAGGGACAGGTACTTCATGGGGAGATAATGAGGCATTCCGGCAGCGCCTTCCTGAGTTCAGCAATCTGTGCCTTAGTGATGGCAGTGTTGCGAAGAAGCGTGAGAAATTCCAACTGTTTGAGCTTCTCCAGTCCTGTCACATCGGTCAGTTGATTGTTACCGAGATTCAGGCTTGTTAACTGCGTGAGCTTCTCCAGGCTCTTCACGTCAGTTAGTCGATTATTGAATAGATCCAAATCCTTTAACTGCGTGAGCATCTCTATCCCCTTCAGATCAGATAGCCGGTTGTTGCGGAGATTCAGATTCGATAATTGCGTGAGCATCTCTATCCCCTTCAGATCAGATAGCCGGTTGTTGCGGAGATTCAGATTCGATAATTGCGTGAGTTTTCCGAGACTCGTTACATCGGTCAGTTCATAGTCCGAGAGGAACATCTCTGTCACCTTCTCCAAGTCTGCCTGGGTCAGTTCGCCTGTGGGTTTCTCAATAGCAGCCCGAATGTCTGCCTCAATGAGCTTCGCCGATTCCTCCTTGCCTAAAGAAGGGTTGCTGGTAATGTCACAATGGGGCAATGCTTTTTGCAATTCAGCGATCTGTGCTTTCGTGAGATCCGGATTGTCAGTGAGATCAACCCCTACTAACTTCGTGAGCTGCTCCAGGCTTTTTACATCAGTCAGTTGATTGTGCGCGAGAAACAGAACCTCTAACTTCGCAAGCTTCTCAAGACCCTTCACATCGGTCAATTGATTGCTACGGAGACTCAAAATGGTCACCTTCAGCAAGTCCGCAGTGGTGAGTTCGCCTGTGGGTTTATTGACTTGCCTGCGGATTAGCGTCTCAATCTTGACGTTATTGGGGTTGTTTGGATCAGAAACCCAGGACGGTTCTTGATTGACTGCTTCCTGGTTGACGGATCCCATGGCCGGGGATTCCACTGCGACCTCGTATCGATGCTGGTCGCTCTTCCCACACCCCACAACACCGACCAGAAGCACAGAGATGAGTAATCGTTTCATGGTCGGCTCACTCTGAAGAATCGTTTTTCTGGAAACAGTACCCGCAGGGGAGAGGGATGCAGCCCAGTGCAATCGCCCATTCCCATGGTCACATCACCATGTCATCTCATCTTACCACAAAACAAATTTCCATCTTCCACGCTCAGACGGCCAAAATCAGGCAGACAACATGCAACCCTTTGCCAACCCCATCCAGAAACATGCCCTGACCTTACGGAGGCAAGCCTGATTCACCTGAAGCGCAAGGCTCAACTATACTGGCCATTGGCCTGTTAGATCATTCTGCAGGTGATCTCGCACCCGATTTTTCCCACCGCACTTCCTGAATTGTCTGCCACCATACTCAGTTGTCCTCATTGATAACGCTTCAATTAGGGTCGGTAGTTGTATCCACATTGGTGGACAGTTGTTTGAGTTTTGGGCGGCGTTTCCGTCGAGTTTTTTCCGGAACCATACCTCGCATGGCTTCCAGCTTTCCAAAGCAGAGCAGTCGATCATCGGGTTCCAATGTTCGTTTCAGGCGAGGATTGGGAATGACAGTTGCCCCTCGATAAAGCGTAAGTACATTGATATCCTGCTCCGGAAGCCCTGACTCATCGATTGTTTTCCCTATGAACGCAGAACCTTCAGGAATATGGATCTCGGTTACGCCATACCCTCGACTGACTGAGAGTCGTTGGCGAACATCCACTTCTGGAAAGTCAATTTGTGCAGCAATGTAATCAACGATTGCACCTGCGATATCCAGTTGGGTACAGGTTTCAATTCCCTCGAGCCCCGGTGATGAATTGACTTCCATGACTTGCGGACCTTCGTCACTTTCCAGCATGTCGACGCCAGCAACTCTTAGCCCCATGATTTGCGTGCAGCGCACGGCAGTTTGGCAGTAAGTTTCGTCGAGTATGACCCGTTCGGTTCTTCCACCGCGGTGAACATTGCTGCGAAACTCCTGCCCTTGGGCGACACGTCTGATTGCAGCAACTACACGATCCCCGACCACAAACGCGCGGATGTCTTTGCCTTTACTTTCGGACACAAACTTCTGAATCAAGACGTTTTGTCGAGTGCTTTGGAGTGTCTCAATGATGGCCTCTGCAATCTTGACACTTTCTGCGAGGATAACCCCAACGCCTTGTGTTCCCTCCAGTAACTTGATGATGATGGGTACTCCACCCACTCTCTTGATGGCGGGAAGAACGTCACGTTTTTCACGAACAAAGGTGGTTTCCGGGATACCGATTTCATGTCGGCTGAGGATTTGCAAACAGCGTAGTTTGTCGCGGGAGTTGGCTATGCCAGCAGATGATGCAGCTGAGAAGACATCCATTTGTTCAAATTGACGGACTACTGCAGTGCCAAAGTAGGTAATGGAGGCACCAATTCGAGGCACGATGGCGTCGTAGTCACTTAGCGGCTTCGAGCGATAATAGAGATCCGGGTCACCTTTCTCGAGGTCGATGGAGAACCGCAGGGTATCAAGTACCTTTACTTTGTGGCCACGTTTGCTGGCAGCTTCTTTCAGTCGACGCGTGCTGTAGCAGTTTGCGGCACGCGAAAGAATAGCAAGCTTCATCTCAAAATCTCGGTGGAGTGACTGTCTTAGTGTTCAGGAATTGTCTGATTTGTTTTTTCGCTTGGGCCGCCCTCCAAAATAGGATTTTCCTGGGTCGACCAGCATGCGTCCACGCATCGCTTCACGCCCGACCAGCATGCGAAAACTCATTTGCGATCGGTCGGCAAGTGTCAGGTCAATCGTCCATTGCTGGTCCAACCATGAAGCCGTTGTTTGGATCACGATGCGATCGGTTGCTTCACCGCTTGAGCTTCGCACGCTACGAATGTCGTGAACTTCCGCTACGCAGGAGATTTCTATTTGCTCTCGACGTTGGATCGGATGAACCTTGAATCGTACCAATGAGCAGCCTTCCCGTTCGAACTGTTGGATGTCGTAAGCATGAAGACTGGAGGATCGGGCCCCAGTGTCAATTTTGGCCTTGATCCGCGGGACGCCGAGGTCGGGGAGTGATAACCATTCCCGCCACCCGATGATGATCAAGGGCGAATCGGTATTCTGCTGTTGCTCGGCTTTGGACAAGAGTTTGCTCTCACGGTTCTGTATTGCAGACCATCTCTCCACACTACCCCTCAGTTGAACTTTGGGATCGCTGCTTGTCTATATGGGAATTTGAGGTGAGAAATCATCTCTCCGCTACCAATGGGATTGGTGCACTTTAGCTGGGTGGTTTAGAATTCTATCCCCAGACACCGGAGCTATTGTGGTGAAACGTCGACAGTCCCATCCCCAACCGACGAAAGATAAAGATGCTGAAAAACCGCGCGTGCGTCGAATTGGATCAATTGTCGGCCAACTGATTTCGCGACGTGGATACGCACAGGTGTCCGCTAACGAGGCTATCCATCAATTGATGGTGATGGAAGTAGGTGCAGATATTGGGGCAGGTTTACAGGTGGGTAACTTGAGGCAAGGTGTGCTTCATGTTTACGCTTCAGATTCAGTCACCCTGCAGGAATTGAACTTCCGAAAACGTGGCATTTTGAAACGGATTCAACGGGACCTGCCCGACAACAAAATCAAGGATCTGAGGTTTCGCATCCAGACATGAGTCAGAGGAAGGAATTGCCGGACTACTTTGTTTGTCCTGATGGGCTGCGGCGATGCTGGTGGTGTGCAGATGACGATCAATACATCCAGTACCATGACGCCGAGTGGGGCAAGCCCATTGCAGATGACCAGCAGTTGTACGAAAAAATGTGTCTTGAGGGTTTTCAGGCGGGGTTGAGTTGGATCACTATTTTGCGAAAGCGTTCAGCGTTTCGCTCAGCATTTTTCGATTTTGATATTGAACGCGTGGCCAAATTCTCTTCTGTGAGAGTTGAAAAACTCATGCTTGATGCGCAGCTAGTGAGGCATCGCGGCAAGATCGAGTCGACCATTAATAACGCGAAACGTGCGATCGATCTGATGGATGAATTTGGATCGTTGGCGAGTTTTTTCTGGCGTTTCGAACCAGCCAAACCCATCGTTCTTGATCGCCGGATTGAAATGGTTCCTTATCGACCTGAGTCAACAGCTCTCAGTAAAGAACTCAAGAAGCGGGGTTGGTCGTTTGTTGGGCCGACGACTTGTTATTCATTGATGCAAGCCATGGGCATGGTCAATGATCATCTTCGTGGTTGTCATCGGTGGAAAGTGATCGAACAACAGCGTTCCGGATTTGCGAGACCCTGATTTAATTTTCCCTTACGCCCTTCCGTTGTCCTCACTTTGCTTTGTTTTGCTTTGTTCTTTTGCTTCTACGTTGGATGGAATCAGTGAACGGTGAAGATTCGAATATGACGTTTTCTGAAACACGTGGATCACCTGTCAGTGTCAATTCTCTCATCAGACGCTGGTGAAGATCTTTGCGTATCTCCTTAGCCGATTCAAGCGATGCAAGATTTTCGATGCAGTGTGGATCTTTCTTGATGTCATACAGTTCAAATTTCGGAGTTTGACCCACGGCATATTCAAAGAACTCGGGCGATTCACCACGATGCGTGATGACCCATGCTTTGGTGGGACTCGCATCCAAGTCACCAAATGCAGCAAACGTATTTTCTCGCAGCGTTTCATAGTCGGGCATAGCCGATTCTGCCGAACCGAATCCAGGACCAGTACCCATCGGCCAGCGATCAGGTTTGAAATTGATAATGTAAAGGTGTTGGTCGGTTCGAATGGCTCGTTGAGGGTACGGTTTATTGCCGGTTCGAGCGTGTGCCACGTGTCGCTCTCGACCCGTAAATACCGAGTCTCTCTGTGGATCAATCAGCCCCGACGCGTCGCTCTTGAAGATTGGAGATAGTGACTTTGCTGTCATGTTTTTCGGGATAGTAACCCCTGCAATTTGCAAGAATGTTGGAGCCAAGTCAGGCAAACTCACAAAGTCACTGACCACCCTTCCTTGGCTGACGATTCCTTCAGGCCAACGAATCGCCAGTGGTACTTGAGTGCCAAGATCGTACAGACTGCATTTCCCCCGGGTGATGCCGGGAATCCCATGATCGCCACTGACAACAAGAATCGTATTGTCATAGGCGCCAATCCGTTTAAGTTCTTCAATCAGTACACCAAGTCCGGCATCAAATGCTTGCGCTTCACCGAGGTAGTCTGCAAAGTCTTCTCGGACGACGGGAACATCTGGCAGAAAAGGGGGTAACTTTCCTTTGAGGGAATCAGGATCAATTCCCCACAGTTCTTTTCCGCTGCCAGCGATCCATTTTCGATGACAGTTGGTCGGCCCAAACCAATAGCAGAAGGGCTGATCACCATCTGCTTTACCATCATTGTCAGCATCGAGAAACGACCGAACGTTATTTCGGACCTCTTCAAGTAACATCCTTTTTCCAGCATCACGGTCTGGATTCCTCATGGCTGACTGCGAGAACTGGTTGAATTTAGATCCATGACGATTGTGGGCTCGTGGATTTCCACCGTGCGGTGCGTTTGCCGGGGATCCCGGGCTCCAAACCTTATACGTGTGTCCAATTCGGTATCCGGAACCTTCCAGTAATAAAGGGTACGCGGGTATCGACATGTCCCAGATTGCGCCTTGCAGAATGGACGCACGGTTGCATCGCCAAAAATGCTGGCCCGAAAGTAATGAGCTTCGACATGGTGTGCAGGATGGCGCACTGACAAATGCCCTTGTGAACAGAATTCCATCTCCTGCCACGGCGTCAAAGTTGGGGGTGGAAACATGATCGTTAATCCCACCTGGTGCCAGTTTCCCATAGGCACTGGCGTACTTACCCCAGTCGTCGGCAAACGCCATCACGATATTTGGTCTGTCAGCCGCCAACAGCGTTGTTGGGCCGATCGCAGTGGCGAGCGTTAGCAGGAACGCAGGTAGGATCTTAGATCGGTGGAATATGCTGATTGATTGGCTTTGGGTCATTGATTCATACACGGGGAAGCGACAGTGATGATACGACCCCATTTTAGTCGAATTCACCTTGAGAGTGTGTGTTGCGTTGGGGAGCGTCCGTTCGACCACCTCTGATTGCATGTGCAGAATGATCTGCTGCTGTGATTTCCAATCAGATAACGCATGGTCTCGCAAACTTGAATCTTGCAGGGGGCGTTGCCATGCGGATGGATGTGTGATGACAATGAATGTTGTTGACCATGACTGCCCTTTGATCCGATGCTGCCGTCGAGAAATTTTATGAACGATGAATCTGCTGATGAGCCGAAAGCGAGTCCCGTCCCTCTTTCTGCTGCGGCTCGGCGAGTACTGGGGGTTTTGGTCGAGAAAGCCAAGACAACTCCGGATAACTATCCTCTCACGCTGTCCGGGATCGTTACTGGTAGTAATCAGAAATCAAATCGTGATCCAAAAATGGATCTTGATGAGGATGACGCTTTGTTGGCTTTAGATGAGTTGCGACAGGTTGGTGCAGCAAGGGAGGTTCAGGGGTCTGGACGGGCGATTAAATATAGGCATGCTGCATACGACTGGCTGGATGTTGACGGAGCCGGATCCGCTGTGATGACAGAGTTACTGTTGAGAGGACCCCAAACATTGGGTGAATTGCGAACGCGAGCATCACGAATGCATCCGTTCCCTGACCTGAACACGATGAAATCAGTGGTAAGTGGTCTGGCGGAAAAGGGGTTGGTGGAATCGCTCACACCACCTGGTCGAGGTCAAACATTTACCCACAGTTTGTATCCGCCGCAGGAGCGTCAATATCTGAATGCGAAACTTGAAAAACAGAATGCTGCCAAAAGTCCAATAGCAACAACGGAGATTCTCGATTCAAATCGTACAGCGGTAGACCAATTGTTGGATCGATTGGAGTCGGTTAACGGCCGCATCGATACTTTGGAAAAGCGACTGGCTGAGTTGGAGAATCCCAATGCACAAGATTGAGTTGGTGTTGGGAGAGATTAGTCACTTCCACTGGCAAAGTGATTCCACGTAGTCCGCGCTGCCATCACGCTTCCATGGATCCAATTGTGCCTGTGTCTTTAGTTGTTGCCCACGTTGCAAAGACGTTGCAAAGAAGGAACAGTTGATCTCAGGTAGAGCGCTCATGTCACCCCACAGCTTCTCAAACTGGGCAACGGGGAATACGTCTTCCTGAGCGTGTCCCCATCGTTTCTTTACATCTTTGAGAGTGATGTAGGTTGGAAGCCGCGAAGCCATCTGTCTTACTGCTGTGCTGACTCGTACTTCATTGTCGAGATCTGTTCGTTTGAGGCCAAATGACGTCAATAACTTATCGATGTCAATCCACGTCGTCATTGAATTATAGAACGTCAGGTTGAATTCGGCTTCGTCGTCGGGCATGGCCAGTCCTTCCACCAGTCTTGGCTGCCCATTGACCGAGGCCAAGCCTCCGCCACGGTCATCAATACGTCGCCCAATCACTTCAAAACTCAGCGCGTTTTTCTGCTCAATGTGCATGCCAAGCAAGCCGGGGTCGGCATTGGCTCCCAATGTATCAATGTTGTGTAGCATGAGATATTTGAGCTCAGGCTGATCAACGAGCATTTGGTGCAGCACTCCATTGAGTAACATATTTGGCACTTCATACCAGTGACCGACGGGATGAATACATTGTTGTGGAAGATTGTCAATGTAATCAGTCCCCTCGCCCATTTGTTTGGCCCAACCCATCAAGGCTGACCGCGCGCTCTCTCTCATTTTCTGTTGTTGTTCATCTAGTATCTGTTGTGCCGTTTCTTCCCAGAGAAAACGAAGGTCACGAACCATGGGGATCATCCGCATCCCAATGCTACGCCCGTTGGAAATATAGATATTGTTGGTCAATCCATGATTTTGGTGCGTTGCCAAATGGCTCCGTATTGCGTCATCGGTAAGGTAACTGGTGGTGAAAACATGGGGGATCGTACCTTGACAATCGAAGCTCGTTTTTCGGTTTTTAGCCAGGTGGACCTCAATGAAACTGCGGTGACGACCAGAGAATCGGTTGAATGGATGAAGTGCTTTGCAAACTCCCGCACCCTCTGTCCAACGACTTCCGACTCCTGCAGCCAGAGTGATGACTCCGACCTTACCCTCATGTATCGCCTGCCGCCCCACCTCAATGAGTCGTTCGGGGATGCCTGCTCTTGTTTCGATGACATCTTCAGGATTTATGTCTTCGATGGACACATTGCTGGAAAGACGGTTTTGAGAGAGGCCAATTCTTCCGCTTTGTAATTCACTTCGTATTGCCTCATGTTGCTGTTGGTCAAACCCACAGTCAGTGAGTATCTGTTGCAGATCCGCAGTTTGAACAGATGAAGTTGTGGCTTGAGGAAGAATGCTATCCAACAACTTAAATTGCTTTGTGCTATTGCTGTTTCGACATTGCTGTCCGAGATGTTCCAATTCAAGCCGTTGATCAAGGCTGAGTTCTCGCATTGACGCGCGCAAAAGACCTGGCAATACAAGCGAGTAGTATTGTTCTGGCATCCCTGCTGCAGGATCGGCAACCCAATCCGCTTTGGACCCATCGTTGTTGATTTTGAAATCGTAGACGACAGGATCCATTGCAAATGGGAGTGATGTTTGCAGACTCTGTTTGGTTTTGATCAGCGCACGACCGAGCCAATCCTGGGCTGATTGCTTAATGTCGGGATCAAAAATGAAGCCCATGCCACCACCCGACATGCCGCCCAACATCCAGAAACCCCAAAATTGATCACCATATTTTTCGCGGCACTGTGTGATAAGTGAATCGGTAAAGCGATTCGTCGCCCAGGGAATGATCGTTTGTAGTGGGCCTTCAAAATTGCGGGTGGTAGCATCACCGATGCGCCGCAGGTCCCCGTCACACAAAGCTTCGATAATTTCATCGAGGATTTGCATTGCGTCAAAACGTCCTGACCACTCGTTTTCGCTACGAAGCAGGTAGTGTTCAGTGACCATTTCCAAAATGGGACCGACGTTTTGCGCCATCCCCCCATGTACCAGAACAAGTGAGTCTTGGATCTTTTGCCTCGCTTCGAGTGAGATTTCACTTTCGGACATCACATGGTGTGTTGGCATCAGTCGCCCACGACTGATGCTGTATTCGGGGTCACCTTTCAGAGAAGTTACACCTTCGATAAGCTTGATTCCGGGCCAGACACCGCCTGAATCCTGCCAGCCTCCACCGCTGCCACCGATCCACTCGCCTAAGATTGCACGCGCCGCCACAAGCCGTCGATCACTCTCGTGCAACGTGCCTGTCAGACTTGTTGTCTGATTTGTTGCCCGCATCATCAACGAAATTAACGAGCCGAGAAGATTTGTCGAGACAGCTAGTCGAGAGCCCTTGGGAATGTCGTTGATCTTGCTGACTATTTCGATCCCTTTGCCCTGCCCTGCGATTTTGATCAGCAGTCCCGCCAGCGAATGCCCACATCCTTCCAACCCTGGAGGCACAATTCCGGAGGCAATCACGGCAGCCTTGAGCAATCCTAAATAATCCTGAGCAAAGTCGAACATGCCTGCGATCGACTCCACGTCAACCGTGGCTCCCAAATCAACACTGGTCAGCCGGATGACCGGGCGATCAATCACTCTGAGATAAGTTTCGATGGGGGGATTTGTCGTTTCATCACGCCCTCTCACTCCAAGGTCGACAGAGACGTTGAGCACACGGGCTCCTTCGGGAAAATCCATTCCCAGAAAGAAGATGTCACTCCAGGCACTGTGAGAAAAGTCCATGCGTACGGCAGTGACTTCACGCAGGATCGGCATTGCGCCGGTGTCTGAATCCGGTTTCAGCAATTCAGGTCGAATTCTTAATGGCTGTTCGGCTGGATGACCTAAGCGGAACATCCATTGGTTGCCTTTTACCGTGCGGACGCTCCGACGAACCTGATCAGCAAGGGTTTGAAAAGCGAGTTGGTGATACGCCTGTGCCAAGGCACTTGCGATTCCATCGCATGCTCCCTGGTCTTGTTGTACTAACAGAAATGAGTCAATCGCTTCAACAAATCGTCTTGAAAGTAAGTGTTCATAACCTGTGTAGGGTATGAAGCCCGATTGTGTGGCGCTGAGCTGTTTTGGCAAATGGTAGCGATAAATCGCTGACAGAAAAAAGAGAGCGCGAACTCGATGATACAGATTGTCTTCGTGTCGTCGGAAATCATCCAGTTCCTCGCAATGCTCAAGAAGTTGTTCAAGGCTTGCCCCTGAGCATACCGAATCGAGTGAGCAGTTTCGGACTTCGTTATCGTCCGAAATAATGATGTCGACCAGAGAAATCATGAACTCGCACCGAGGCCGGTTCCATCGGCATCTTTTCGATTTGCCAACAGATCAATCAACTCCACGAGAATGTCGTCTCGATCTTGACCACTTAGGCCAATTGCAAGCTGTGCTTTGAGCATCCCATAGCGAATTCCGAGGTTATATCGCATGCCTTCCAAACGGTAAGCCAGATACTTACCGCGGTTCGGAAGCATTGCGACGGCGTCGGAGAGTGTTGGCTGTCTCGTCGTTTGAGAATCCATTAATTGACCGATCAAATTCATCAGGTCATCAGTGAAAACATGCATCCCAAAAAAACCGAGATAATGTCCAGCCCGTAGGCCCGGGGTTATGAGTTCCTGTTCCGCATAGGTCGGCGTTGGTTTTTCGACGACTTGATCAATTTGATAGAGGCCGTCAGTCCGCGGAATCGGCGAACCACTTACGATGCCGAAGTACGGTAGGTTGTTCTCGCGAGTTGACTGAACTGCAGAAACCGAACACTCATGTTCGGTAGCCATTTGTACAAGTTGCTTAGCGCATGGAATACTCGTGTTGCTCAAGTATAAATGATCGCCCACCAAATGCAGAAATGGCTCACCGTCGACAAACGATCGGGCACGGTACACCGCGTCTGCATATCCCAGAGGCTTGGGTTGTTCCACGAAGTGCAAATTACCAATTTGTGTCCCAGCTGCCGCCTGATACGCGTGCATATCACCCGGCTGAATGATCACGCAAATTTCATCAATCCCAGCAGCAACGGTTTCTTCGATAATGAGCTGCAAGGCTGTTTTTTCTTTTCCATCCATATCCACCAATTGCTGAAGAGGCAATCGGTTTTGATTTGGAGCGGCAGCGGTAATGACGGCTTTTTGAATCTGCATCGAGTTTGCAACTTTGCGGAACGGGGTTGTCGAAGCGGATCCGTATCGAAGCACTATGCTAATCAGAGAGTATCAGTGCAACAACTGGAAATCGTGCTGCATTGTTTGCTGCCCGAGTGGGATGCTAGGCTAATCTGTCATTGCAAACCCATCACAGTGGATGATAAGAGGGCAAAAGTTTTTCTGGTCTCTTGATTGCTTAAGAGGCAATCATCTTTCTGGGGTCCGTAAGACTCAGCTCCACTGCCGTCCCAAGACAAGGAAAGTCGGATTCAATGCGTCGAAACGAACTCGATCCAGTTGATATTGCCCTCTGGCAATATTGATCATCCGCACGTCACTTCGAAGCCCTGCCTCATCAATTTTAGTTTGCACCGCCACCAGGTTGTCGGGGCTGGAGACGTTCACAACGATACTTCCGCCAGGCATCAGACGCGATAAAGCAGCTTGGACTAGATCCGGAACCATTCGGCCACTGCCACCGATGAAAATGGCGTCAGGATTTGGTAGTTCGTCGAATGCTTCAGGAGCCTGACCATGAATTGGTACAAGTCCAGGCACATCAAACATTCTCGCATTTTCAACCATCAGACCAAAATCTTCGGCGTCCATTTCGATCGCGAAAACTTTTCCCTTGGAAGCAATCGCAGCAGCCTCAATAGCAAGTGAACCGCTTCCTGCACCGACGTCCCACACGATGCTCTCCTGAGATAGCGAGAGTTCAGACAGAGCAATGCAACGCACCTCCGATGGTGTCAGTAAGCCGCGTTTGGGACGTGACTGCAGGAATAGGTCGTCAGGGTTTCCAAACAGACGCTTTCGTTGGCTGCCGCTTGGTGAATCTGCCGCGCCTTGTCGACGGACCAAAACCATCACGTTCATTTCAGAAAACGATTGTTCACGAATCGAATGCAAATTGCCTTGAGTCACAACCTCATCAGGGGTTCCGAGATTCTCGCATACGTAAACGGTAAAATAATCAATCCGCCGATCCAGCAGAGCCTCTGCAACAACGGATGGCGAGATCAATTCAGTAGTGAATAGACCTACACGCTCCGCGGTGCGAATATTGTCAACGACCCTGTCGAGCGATTGAGTCGCCAAGTTGGTTAAATAAGCGTCATCCCAACTCTCCTTCACACGGGCAAATGCTAATTGCATGCTGCTAACGTGTGGTACCACTTCGAAACGGTCTTTTCCAAAGGAATCAGTAAGGTAGCGTGCGATTCCATAAAATAGTGGATCACCACCTGCAAGCATCACGGTGGCCAGTTTGGGTAGTTTGACAATGGTTTCTTTCAGTGATTCCAAGCCACCCCCGATCTCGATTCGCTCCGCGTTGGTTTCGGGGATTTTTCGGAGCAGGGGCGAGGTTCCAAGTAAAACTTCTGCTTGTTCGATCAATTGCCTCGCATGTCCGGTGAGACCTTGGAACCCGTCATCTCCAATACCGACGATGTGTATGCGTGATGTCAACGGAAATAGTCCTTCTTAATGGGTTGCCAAAGTATGCTTTGGCAGCACAGTACGACGCTTATCAAGCGCATGTCAGTTTTGTATCAAGTTAGCTGGATAACAACCATGTGGCGTTGAAGAGGATCTCGCTGGTTCAGAGTTTTCTCAATTCGCGAAGGATTTCTTCTACGGTACTTCTTCCGGCAGACGTGCTGCTAACTTTTTTCCATGCGATCCGACCATTTTGGTCAACGACAAATGTAGCGGGGTACGCAGTTTGATTACGCGTTTCCCAACGTATTCCCCACTCCTTCACCATTTGCATATCGTCATCACGAACCACCCTGATGGGATAGGGCAACTTCCTTGACCCAAGAAACCGTTTCGAGTTTTTCTCGAGCTGATCTGCCTTGCCAGGATAAACCAAGACAACGCATTTGGATTCCGAGGACAAAGCTTTGGCTCGATTGACCACCGCATTGAATTGGTTCTTGCATATTGGACACTGATAACCCGGGTAACCTCGCAGCACAATCACCACAACAGGTCCGTCGCGATACTCGTCACGAAGGTTAAGAAACTTTTTCTGACCAACCAGTGGTAGCTCGAAGTCTGGTGCACGTTGTCCGACGCCAGGCTGATTCTGTGGAACGCCTTGCCCTCGCAACGGATTCGCAGTTGGTATCAACGTCAGTAGCAGCTGGCAGCAGCACAGGCTAATCAGCAACCTTGCCCAGGGCGGGGATGGTTGGTGTTTTTGTGAGGATGCTCGTTTAGCTGTAGTCATGATCAAGATCCATTTGATGTGCTACCAATCGTTTATCAGGAAACCTCAATGCACTTGTCAGGTTCAAGTGGTCAGTGAAGTTTCATTGATTACGTTTTTCGCGTTGCCGGCGACTATAGCGTTCCAACAGTTTTCGTTCAGATGAAGTCAGACTTTCTTCACCAGTTTGGTGAATCTTTGCCAGTAATCGATCGGCCTCATCCGCTTCCTTACGCAGTTTTTTGTCAGGGTCATGAAGTTTCAATTTCATGCGTCGTGATCGTTGCCGCATTTTGCTACGAATATCGGGAACTGATCCGAGGCTCAGCCAGCGAAAATTCCAGTGCCGGTAATGATATGCCAACGCAAATCCGGCCCCAGCCAAGTGAACGGTGAACGCTGTTGACGTTTGACCACCGGCGAGATTGTAAAGTGAACCCACCAGGTCCATGCCGACGCAAAGAGCCGCCAGAACCCAAGCCTTCATCTTAACAATTCCCCACAGGAATAATTCCTGCTGCGGGAAATAGCAAGCGAACATGACAACCAGTGCAATGACTCCACCACTCGCTCCGATCGTGGGAGCCGCTAGCTGGATCGCGTTACCGGGTTCCACCGCTGCAGGCACTGAATTCATCACCAAGCCAGTGATCGCGCCAATGAAACCTCCGACAATGATTGATATCAGATAGAAGCGTAGGAATTCAGCGCTCCCCATGCGTGATTCGACCATGCGGCCGAACACATAAAGCATGACCATGTTGAATACGATGTGCCAGATCGAATCCAGGCTATGGAAAAAACCATAGGTCAGGAATTGCCACCACATCCATGGTTCGAACAATGTCGATGGAACGAAGCCAAAGAAGCGGAGAATGTCAAATGATTCATTGCCGTTTGAACCATTGTTGAAGAACAGCATACTGATCAAGAAAATGACGACGTTGATAATGATCAACGTCACCGTCATGCTGCGCGGTTTTTGGACACGATCCCACGATGTTTGGTAGGGATTTTGATCGTCACGTCCGTAATCTCGGTCATAAAGACCCATGAGCGGAATAGTCCTTGGAGCAAATTGTGCTGGTTACCGTTG